>Ga0307991_1001905_pt1 | contig 14350 bp, 13 predicted proteins | sample EllFjometagen131_FD_203146 | JGI IMG/M metagenome (GOLD analysis project Ga0307991, IMG submission 203146) | Marine microbial communities from Ellis Fjord, Antarctic Ocean - #131 | ecosystem: Environmental > Aquatic > Marine > Unclassified | place: Southern Ocean | collected 2014-10-08
CATAAACACGGTCTTCCGGTATCATAGCCTACCTCCTGTCCTCATTTTTGGAAAACAAGTAACAGAGTCAGGCATATTTGTCAACTGTTTATTTCACTAAGTATCGTTGTAGGGCTAAATTATTGTCATGAAAATAATGGGTTCAAGGTTGCCACTGACCCTTGTTGTTGATTGCCAATTATAATCTACAACAAACAGACCCATTCAAGTTTTGTTTGTTTTAGGAAGTAAGTTTCAGCGTTGAGTTGGGTTGTTGTGCAAAGCGGTTACCAGCTACCAGTTGTCGGTTACCGGTTTTCAACAGCCAACAGCCACCGTAAACCGTAAACCGCATCCCCCTATCGCGTAACTTTTTTAAGGACGCCTTCTACCTTTGTCCGTATTTCAGCCAGGCCTTCTTCAGTCTTCGATTCGAAGCGCAGGACCAGGACGGGCTGGGTATTCGACGCCCGGACGAGCCCCCATCCGTCTTTGAACTGCACGCGCACGTCGTTGCCACCGTCGATCACCACGTTGGAAAAATAGTTGCTTTCACTATTTTTCTTGTAAAAGGTGGTTAAAAATGTCTTGACTATGCACAGACTAAAAGATAGTTTCCCCCAACTGTGGTACATTGATCCGTATTAGAAATAATTATCTTTAAAGACGTTGAAAAACATGATCAAAAACCGCTTTGATTCAAGCTTAGCCACAGAACAAAAATCAAGGGAGAATACACCATGGCAAAGATGACAGACCGCATGAAGCAAGTATTTGAGAAAGTTCCCGTGGCTGTGCTGGCAACGGCAACAGGAGACGGGACCCCTAATGCGGTACCGATGGCAACGAAAAAAATCATTGACGATGAAACCATTCTTTTATCCAATCAGTATTTTAATAAAACCCTGGCCAATATGAAGTCCAATCCCAAAGCCTCGGTAACCTTTTGGGAGAAAACTGAAGGATACCAGCTCAAAGGAACCATTATCATTGAAACCAGTGGCGAACGTTACGAAGAAACGGCCAAATGGATCGAGGAACTTGGCAATGCCGCAGGAATTACAATGAGATCCAAAGGCGCCGTAATTATGAAAATTGATGAAATTTATGGAGTTACTCCCGGAGCAGATGCCGGAAAGCTGCTGGTTTAGAAATACTTAGAAAAAGTAGGGACATCCATAATAAGTTTTGTCAAGGGGAAAGCGGAGATTTCCCCTTGACCTTCCAGATATGGGGTCAGGTCTTGTTTTTGCCACAATGAAAAAGAAAAAATTGAGTTCTATCGTCTGAAAAAGCCTTATGGCATTATTTTCTCCACTCCAAAGAAATTTGTAGTCCCCCCTTCACAGGTATAGCGCCGTTTCAATCAAATGAGAACAGTCTCAGACTCGAATTAATTTCTGCGAGGGTGCCTTTTTCAATTCCTTGATATTCTAGTAAAAGTCCTGTATCCATTTAATCATGAAACTTGAACGCACGGAAATGGTGGGGTCGAATGGGTGACCCTTTGCATACTTGGATAAACAAGAGAGGCCAGATATGAAAAAGAAAACAAACGGTACCTTGGATAAATTGACAATAACGGTGATTGCCGAGGATTCTGTCATGTACGAAAGTCCCTATCTGGGGCAACACGGAATATCGCTCTTTCTCCAAGCCGAACGGAAAGGATTGACACAAAATATATTGGTCGATGTGGGTCAGAATCCCAAGGCGCTTCTCGAGAACATGGAAAAGATGCAAATTTCTCCCACCTGTATCGACATGATTGTTCTCACTCACTGTCATTACGATCATACCCAGGGACTTGCAGAGGTTCTCAAGAAAATCGGAAAGAAAGACGTTCCCGTTATTGCACATCCCGATATCTTCCGTCTTAACTTTGTGACAGAACCATCCCTGAGACATATTGGTGTGATGGATGGTGACAGGAGGGAGGATATCGAGGAAGCGGGCGGCCTCCTGTATCTGACGAAAGATTCAATGGAAGCAATGCCGGGACTCATCACAACGGGCGAGGTAGAAAGGGTCACGGACTTCGAGGAAGTTGGCATGTCGCTTTTCACGATAAAAAACGATTGCTGTACAGAGGACCCAATGCTCGACGATATTTCCGTAATCGCACATATTGAAGATAAGGGGATTGTAATAGTTACGGGATGCAGCCATGCCGGTATCGTCAATATATGCCTGCAGTCAATGAAGTTGACGGGGATAAAGAAGATACATGGAATTATCGGTGGTTTTCACCTTGTAGAGGCATCCGATTCAAGGATTAAAGAAACTTCTCAGGCACTGAAGAAACTCGATCCCGATTGGATATATCCGGGGCATTGTACGGGTTTCAAAGCACAGGCCGAACTGTACAGGATCTTCAAAGAGCGGTTTTCACCATTACAGACGGGTATGGTGATTGGGGTGTAGAAATTTGACAAAATAAGGAGGTGACACATGGGAAACGGGAAGAAGCATCTGAGAAAAGAACTCGGGATACTGGATGTGACTGCGATTACCGCAGGGATCGTCATTGGTGCAGGCGTTTTCGTGATAACCGGAATTGCGGCAAAATATGCGGGTGCCCTGACCTGGGTATCCTATGCCATCGGCGCCGTTCCGGTGATACTTGTGGGCATAAGTACGGTCATGCTGAACCTCATGTATCCTGTAGAGGGCGGGGAGAGTTATGTCTATCCGACACGGATTGTGTCGAAATATGTAGGGTTTCTATCGGGGTGGGCAATGTGGCTTGCACTGATCGGGCCCGTTGCGATTACGGCAAAGGCGTTTATCCTCTACTGGAATGCTCTCCCGAACCTTGATCTGAAATTCAATGTCATCGTGGGGGGTGTTGTTGTTACGATCATATTTTTTATTATAAACTGGGTTGGGATCAAGACCGTTTCAATCATACAAAATGTGCTTTTCTTGTTCATGATTGCCGGTATCGTTATCTATATATTGCTCGGTCTTCCCCACATGAATGCGGAATATATAGCGATGGGGTCTCCTCTGGGATTCAAGGGTGTTTGGAAGGGGGCATCCCTTCTCATCTTTGCCTATGCGGGCCTTACTCTTGCCGCCGACCTGGGTGAAGAGGCAAAGGATCCGGCAAAAACGATTACATGGGGTATCATTCTCGGCATATCGGTACCGACCGTACTCTATGTCGTGTCGGCCTTTGTGTCGACGGCCGTCTTGCCCTGGGAGGAGTTTGCGGGAGCCGAAGCGCCCTTCGCCGCCGTTGCGGCAAAATATATGGGTACCTTTGGGGTGACCTTCATTATTCTGGTCGCTTTTGCTGCAATTCTTTCATCTCATAATGCCGAGCAGATGGTGGGTACCAGGGTTCTTTTTGGGACATCGCGTGACAAGTTACTTCCCAAGCCGCTGATGGCCATCAATAAATTCGGGGTTCCGAGTAATTCGTTGATTCTTACCGCCGGTATGACCATTTTTCTGATAATTTCCGGAACGATTCAACTGGTGGCGGAAGTTGTGGTGTTCATGTTCCTGTTTAACTGGATTGTCACCCACGTCGGGGTTATTATGGCCCCGAAAACGCAGCCTGAGCTGTACGCAAAGGCACCCCTGAAACTGAACGGCTGGAAGGCTGTTATCCCCTGGTTTGGTATTATTGTCTCTGTCGGTCTTTTGATTACACAGGGACCGAAGGCACTTCTCTATTCCCTCGTATGGCTTGCAATCGGAAGTGTATTCTATATTGTGGGATATAAATCGAAGAAAGAAGAGATTGACAAGCTGATATCGGAATGGCCGAGAGACAGATACCTGGATGAATAGACGTTTCTTTTTGTCTGATTGAGCAGTTCGTGAGGGAAGGGCCGCCCGTATAAAAGCGGGCGGCCTGTTCCATTGGGTCTTCTGCGGCAAAATTGCCGTGGTTAGCTTTCTATCAGGAACCATATGAACACTGTTCGATTACGAGGACGCGAATGAAAATACGGGAAAGCGGAATGCCATCCGAAGAAATGTGGCAAACCTTCTTCAGCCCTGCCCGGACACTCCAGACACTCGGTTTGCGCGGAGACATGGCGAATGTTATTGATCTCGGTTGTGGCTATGGAACATTCACGATCCCCGCAGCCCTGATGTCAACCGGAACGGTTCACGCATTTGATATTGAGCAATCCATGATTGAAGAAACCAGACACAAAGCAGAGGCCGCTGGGTGTCTGAACATCAACCTATACACGCGTGACTTTGTTGTCGGCGGGACAGGGCTCGGCGATTCATTCGCCGACTATGTGATTCTGTTTAATCTTTTGCACGCAGAGCATTCTGCCCAACTGCTGCAAGAGCCCTTTCGTATTCTCACATCGGGGGGACTCCTCGCAATTATGCACTGGAACTATGATCCGCGCACTCCTCGAGGCCCGTCAATGGACATTCGTTCGAAACCTGAGGACTGTATCCGGTGGGCGGAGGCAGCCGGGTTCAGCGTTATCGTTGCCCATATAGACTTGCCACCTTATCATTACGGCATTATTGTACAGAAGAAATGAGATGCGGGAAATCGAACGGGATGAATACACGCTATCGTCGCGTACGCGACGAAGCGTGATTCACGACTATCCCGTAACTTCTTTAAGGACGCCTTCTACCTTTGCCCGTATTTCAGCCAGGCCCTCTTCGGTCTTCGATTCGAAACGCAGGACCAGGACGGGCTGGGTGTTTGATGCCCGGACGAGTCCCCACCCGTCTTTGAACTGCACGCGCACGCCGTCGATGTCGATCACATCATACTCGGCCGCGAACCGTGCTTTGACCTTTTCCACTACCTGAAATTTTATGTCGTCAGAACAGGCCACCCGTATCTCAGGGGTGTTGAAGGTGCGGGGGATGTCCGAGAGGAGTTCGCTGATCTTCTGCCCCGTCAGGGAGAGTATCTCAAGGAGGCGCAGCGAGGCGTAGATGGCGTCGTCGTAGCCGAAATAGCGGTCCGCGAAGAAGATATGGCCGCTCATCTCTCCCGCCATGAGGGCGTGCTCTTCCTTCATCTTCCCCTTGATCAGTGAATGGCCCGCCTTCCACATGATCCCCCGGCCGCCCTTTTGGGCTATGTCGTCGTAGAGCGTCTGAGAGCACTTGACTTCCCCTATGATCGCCGCTCCGGGGTTCTCCTTCAGTATGGCTCGTGAGAAGAGGAGCAGGAGCTCGTCCCCCCGGACGATCTTTCCCTCATCCGTTATGACACCGATCCGGTCCGCGTCTCCGTCGTAGGCGATTCCGACATCCGCCTTCTTCTCCTTGACCAGTTGTATGATCCCGGTGAGGTTTTCTTCGACGGTTGGATCGGGAAAATGATTGGGGAAATGGCCGTCCATATCGCAGTAGAGTGGGGTGACGGAGCATCCGAAGCGTTCAAGGAGAGGGATGGCGAAGAATCCCCCTACGCCGTTGCCTGCGTCGATAACAATGTTCAGACCCGCGTCTATCTTGACATTATTGAACAGGTATTCACGGTAGTCCTGCGCGACGTCTTCCTGCCGGGTCGTCCCCGTCCCCGATGCGTACTGGCCGTCTTCCATGATGGTCCGCAGTTTCTGTATCTCTTCCCCATAGATGGTGTCGGGGCCGATGCATATCTTGAACCCGTTGAATTCCGGGGGGTTGTGGCTCCCTGTGACCATGATCCCGCCGTCGGTCTTCAGGGACCTGATGGAATAGTAGAGGATAGGTGTAGCGCACAGACCGATATCGATCACGTCGATGCCTGCCGAGCGAAGCCCTTTAATGATTGCCGCCTGGTATTCCTCGGAGCTCAGCCGACAGTCCCTCCCGACGGTCATGACCTTTACGCCCCGATCTTTCCCATAAGTGCCGATGGCCCGCCCCAGGTCATAGACGAAGTCGTGATTCAGGTCCTCTCCGACAAGCCCCCGCACATCATATTCCCTGAATACCTGTGGATTCATATGATCTCTCCTGTAAAGTATGATATGTTGTCTCCTATCACATATGGCCGATTCGGACAATATGATTGTCTCCGATATGTGTCTCCGATATGTGTTGACACTCCTGTGCTGCCATGTTAGTTAGGACAATGAAAATTCACAAAAGAATTATCGGGAGGTAGCGTTATGGCGTGGCAGGATAATGATGGAAATCCCTGGGGGAACAAACAACCGCCCGATCTGAAAGAAGCGGTTGAAAAGATCAAGAATGCAATCCCTTTTAAGATCCCCTTCGGCGGGAAATATGGGTTGATCCCCGTAATAGTGGTTGTCTTGCTGATTCTTTGGCTCGCATCCGGGATCTATTTTGTCGCCCCCGACGAGGTCGGTGTGGTCAAGAGATTCGGCAAGGCGGTGCGCACCACGACACCGGGGCCTCACTACCATGTTCCGGCGCCGGTAGAGACGGTTTTGAAACCGAAGGTGACGCAGGTTCAAAGGATAGAGATAGGGTTCAGGACCATAGGAGAAAGGCAGCTCGGCAGGATCAGGACAATCACGGATGAGAGCCTGATGCTTACCAAGGCCGAGAACATTGTGAACCTGTCCTTTATCGTTCAGTTCAAGATAAAGGATGCGGCGGCCTACCTCTTTAACCTGAAGGACCAGGCTAAGACAGTCAAGGATGCCGCGGAGGCCGCCATGCGTGAAACGGCCGGAGAAAGTGAGATCGATGACATCCTGACCACCGGCAAGTTCAAGGTCCAGCAGGACACAAAGGCGACTCTCCAGCAGATACTGGATGAGTACGACGCGGGAATCCATATCGTGGCCGTTCAGCTTCAGGATGTTCACCCCCCCGCCCAGGTTATGGCGGCCTTCAAGGATGTTGCCAGTGCGAAGGAAGACAAGGCCAAGATGGTAAACGACGCGCACGGGTACCGGAATGAGATACTTCCGAAGGCAAAGGGGAAGTCGTCTCAGATCGTCAATGACGCCATAGCCTACAAGGAAGCCAAGATCATCTCAGCCGAAGGTGACGCGAGCAGATTTCTGCAGGTGCTTAAGCAGTATAAGATGGCCAAGGAAGTGACGGAGAAGAGGCTGTATATAGAAACGATGGAGGAGATACTTCCGGGAATCGAGAAGGTTATCGTCTCGGAAAAGATCGGAAAGAATATGCTCCCCCATCTGTCGCTTGGCGACAAGACGATAAACACGAAGTAGCTCTGTTCGGAGGCTGACAATGAAGACAAAAGGAAAATTAGGAATAATAGCCGCTCTGATCGTTATTTTTGTTGCGTCTCTTACGGTCTTTACCGTGGATCAGACCCAGCAGGCGATCGTCATACAGTTGGGGAAACCGCTGGCGGGCTCATACGGCCCCGGGCTCCACTTCAAGATCCCCTTTATCCAGCAGGTGGTTCAGTTTGAACGAAGGATACTGGTGTACGATGCGACGCCGACCGAGATTCTGACGAAGGACAAGAAGAACCTCGTCGTGGACAATTATACGAAGTGGTACATTGAGGATCCGCTGAGATTCTATACCACGGTGAAGAATGAAAACGGCGCGCAGTCGAGGCTGGATGATATCGTGTACGCGCAGCTCCGGGTTGAGCTGGGGCAGCATGACCTGTCGGATATCGTGTCGAGCACCCGTGATTTCATTATGACGAAGGTGACAAAAAAAGCTGCCGAGCGCGCCAAGGATTACGGTATCCACGTCGTGGATGTCAGGATAAAACGGGCCGATCTGCCGGAGCAGAACGAGAAGCATGTGTTCGGGCGGATGAAGGCGGAAAGGGAGCGGCAGGCGAAACAGTACCGTTCTGAGGGGGAAGAGGAGTCCAAGAAGATTACGGCTAAGGCCGATATGGAACGGACGATCATCCTGGCGAAGGCCTATAAGGAATCCGAGCAGATGAAGGGTGAAGGGGATGCCAAGGCGGTGAAGATATATGCCGACGCGTATCAGCAAGACTTGCAGTTCTATGAGTTTATCAGGAGCCTCGAGGCGTACAAGAAGGCCCTCAAGGAGGATGCTAAGCTGATTATAGGTGCGAACTCCGAGTTCTTCAAATTCATGAATTGAGTTTTTCCTTGACTTTATGACTGGTTTCGGTTTATGAGTTTGGAAAATCGGTAAGGGACGCAAAAAATGGAACATATCATGGGCAAACAGACAGGCGGTTTTTTTAGCTTCTTTAGTTTTTTTGAGGAGGTCTGCCTTCTGAGCTCTTGATGTAGCGATGTACGAGCCGTGGGCAGACCGAGCGTCTGCCCACGGCTTTTTTGTTTTTTGGGGCCGTGGATGTAATCCACGGCCCTTTTTATTTCCAAAAAAGGAGGAACAAGCAATGCGGAGAGTATGGTGTATTATCATAGGTATAGTTGTCATTCTGGGGATGGCCCCGGGCCTGCACGCGAAGACGATAAAGGTTGGGGCGGCGATCAATCTGACGGGTCCCGCATCGACCTGGGGGCAGTTTCACGCAAAGGGACAGCGGGATTATTTCAGGTATGTCAATGAGGTAAAGGGGGGTGTCAACGGAAATCAGATAGAGATGATCCTCGTGGACACCATGTACAAGGTTACCGAGGCCGTATCGGCGGTCAGAAAGTTTGCCGTCAGCAGCAAGGTGGACATGATCGCGACCTGGGGCGCCGGCGAAGGGCTTGCGGCAAAGCCCATTGTTCAGCGATACAAGATCCCCACGATCAATTACTCAACCAGTTGGGAAATCCTTGAAAAACCTATCGATTATATGTATCTTCCCTTTGGAAGCTACCGGATGGATTGCTACGCGGTCCTGGAGTACATCCGAGAAACTCACAAGGGGGAGGGCCCGCCGAAGGTCGGTCTGCTGACGTACAACAACGCTTACGGACGATCGATACACAAGCCGAGCAGGGAATACGCCGAGAAACACGGTATTGATATCGTGGCGATCGAGGAATTTCCTCCGAAGACGCTCGACCTGACGACGGAGGTGCTTAGATTACAGAAGAGCGGCGCGGAATATGTCTTTATGCAGATGCTCCCCGCGGCGATCATTACCACCTTTAAATGCGCCGACAGGGTACAGTACGAACCGCAGTTCTTTGGGACATGGACCTCTACCGATCCCGACTTCTTTGCAATGGGTAAGGGGCTGATCAGGGACCGCCTGATGATGCAGTTCCCCGGTGGGCTGCCGGTTGATAAGACCGAGGGGATCAAGGTCATGGAGGATATGTGGAAGCGATATGGCACGGTTGACTCCTTCGATGCGTCCTATTGGGAGGGTGTCGTCATGGGGATGATTATGGAACGCGCCTTCATCCGGGCCCAGGAGAAATATGGAAAGATAACAAGAGAGACGATCAACAAGGCGATGGAATCCTTCTCGAATGAAAATTTGGGGGGGTTGGTGCCTGATGTTTCCTATTCGAAGACGAATCACGAGGGTTCGTTCAAGGGGAGGATCGTCAGGGTGTCTGAGGACGGAACATATCTTCCCGTTACGAATTTCTTCGTTCCCGGGAAGGGAGAAATACAGGTTCTGGAGGGAAAATGAAGGCTTTTCGCGGTCAGCCGGATATCTTTAAAGAGATATCCGGCGACGGGAAACGCGCTGATTTGGGGGTAACCCATCTCACGTTGAGCTTCGGGGGGGTAACGGCACTCAGTGACGTCGGCTTCGAGATAAAAACAGGGGAGTTGTTCGCCATTATCGGCCCCAACGGCGCGGGGAAGACCAGCCTTCTCAATTGTCTGACCGGTTTTTACCGGTCCCAGAGGGGACGGATCGTCTTCAACGGAGAAGATATAACACATCTGCCGACGCACGGCCTTGTGGGCCGCGGCGTCGGCAGGACGTTCCAGAATATCGAACTCTTTCCCGGGATGACCGTCCTGTCCAATATGCTCCTGGCACGCCATGCGCACTGTGGCTACGGGCTGGGGCGGGCACTCTTCTTCTCGCCCGGTGTGCGAAGAGAGGAGATACGGAACCGCGTCGTTGTGGAGGAACTGATCGATTTTCTGGAGATGCAGGCCATCCGGAAGAAGCCGGTCGGGTCGCTTCCCTACGGGCTGCGCAAACGGGTCGAACTCGGGCGCGCGCTGGCGCTCGAGCCAAAACTCCTCGTTCTGGACGAGCCCTTTGCGGGGATGAATCTCGAGGAAAAGGAAGATATGGTGAGATTTCTCTCCGAGTTGAATGGTCAGTGGGGACAGACGATGATCCTTGTTGAACACGATATGTCTATCGTCATGACCATATCCAATCGTGTCATGGTCTTGAATTTCGGTGAGAAGCTGTACGAGGGGACTCCGGAGGAAGTGCAGAACGATCCGGAGGTTATACGGGCGTACCTGGGGGATACACAGTGAATCGGAAATCGGAAGCCCCAAAACCCCAAGAGGGTATAAACCCGAGGCCCGGGAGCGGACTTACCCTCCCGCAGACCTTACTCCGGCAGGCGGAAGGGTCGGGGGAGCGCACCGCCATCCGCGAAAAGGCGTATGGCATATGGCAGACGTATACCTGGTTGGACTACCTTAATTATACAAAGAAAGTGGGGTTGGGCCTCTATGCCCTCGGCCTGAGAAGGGGGGACCATGTCGGGATTATCATAGACAACCACCCGGAATGGCTCTTTAGTCAATTGGGGGGGCAGGCGCTCGGAGCCGTTATGCTCAACCTCTTTACCTCCGCCGTGAGCAGCGAGATGGCGGGGACCCTGAACAGAATCAATGCCGCGTATGTCATTGCGCAGGATCAGGAGCAGGTGGATAAGCTCCTGGAGATGCGAGACTCTCTTTCCTATGTACGAAAGGTCATATACGTCGACCGGACCGGAATGAGCTCGTATCGGAGCGATGAGTGGCTTATCAGCTTTGCCGACCTGCTGGATGCGGGGGAGGCAATGGACACAAAGGATCCGGAGCTCTTTGCTCGGGAGGTGGGGAGGGGGAGACCGGACGATATCGCCCTGATGATCATGACGTCGGGGACGACCGGAATATCCAAGCTGGCTATGATGTCGCACAGCAACTTTACCGAGATGGCGGCAAGCTGGCTGGAGACGATCCCCGCAGGTCTGGATGTGGACTGGCTGTCGATGTCTCCCCCGGCATGGATCGTCGATCAGATGTGGGTAGGGGTGGCCCTGGTCGGCGGCATGACGATGAACTTCCCCGAGACCCAGGAGACGGTTATGGAGGATTTCCGCGAATTGGGTCCTGCCATCATTATCACCTCATCGCGGTTCTGGGAGGATCTCGCCTCCACTATCCGGGTCAAGATGGGGGATGCCGGCCCTGTGCGAAGAAAACTTTTCCAGCTGGCCGAATATGTCGGCGGCAGGAGTACCGACCGTGAGTCACAGGGGAGGCGCCCAGGGCCACTTCTCAGGTATGCGGGATGGATGGCCTCAGTTGCCGTCTTTCGGCCCCTCCTGGACAGAATCGGCTGTTCACGGTTCTACAGCGCTTACACGGGGGGACATCCGATCAGTCCGGATGTGATTCGCTTCTTTCGTTCATTGGGGCTTAATCTGAAACAGTGCTATGGACTGACGGAATCGGGGGGGATCTTCCAGATCCAGCCCGACAATGAGATCAAGGCCGAGACGGTCGGCAGGCCCCTGACCGGGATGGAGGTGAAGATATCCGAGGATCAGGAGGTCTTCCTTTCGAGTAAGACGGTGTTTCGGGGGTATCATAACGATTTTGAGGCAACAAAGGCCGCGTTTGTGGACGGCTGGCTGAGGACCGGGGATGCAGGCTATCTCGATGATGACGGGCACCTCGTCATTATCGGGCGCCGGGAGGAGATCATCCGCAACAAGCAGGGGGAGGCGTTTTCCCCCGATTTTATAGAGACGCGTCTGAAATTCAGCACGTATCTGCGGGAGGCGGTCACCTTCGGTGAGGGACGCCCCTACATAACCGCGCTGATCAATATCGATATGGGGAATGTTGGCAACTGGGCCGAGGAGAGGATGATCCCCTATACCACCTATACGGACCTGTCCCAGCGGCCGGAGGTAGAGGAGCTGGTGAGCGGAGAGATCCGGGCGGTCAATGAACGGCTGCCGGAGGCCATGAAAATACGCCGATGTATCCTCCTCTACAAGCTCCTCGACGCGGATGATGAGGAGCTGACACGGACGGGGAAGGTGCGCAGGAGGTTCGTCTACGGACTCTATTTGAAGCTTATCAACGCCATGTATGAAGACAAGGATGACCTTGACGTGAAGACAACGGTCCGCTACCGAGACGGGCAGGTGGGCACGCTGGAAACCAGGGTACGTATATTGAAACTTGATTGAGACGGGAGTGGTGTCGTATGGACTTTTTCATCCAGCTTTTGGTGAATGGACTGAGCGTCGGCTTTCTCTATGGCCTGGCGGCCATGGGGTTTGTCATGATCTTCAAATCATCCAGTGTGCTCAACTTTGCGCATGGAGAGCTGATGGCCCTGGGGGCGTTTATATTTCTGGTTCTGATCGGGCGGGCCGAACTGCCCGTCTACCTGGCCTTTCCCCTGGCCCTTGCCGCCTGTTTTGTCCTCGGATTCGTCGTCGAACGGCTCTTCCTGCGCCCGCTGATCGGTGAGCCTCTCATCTATGTCATCATGCTCACCGTGGGGCTAGCCTCGATATTCAAGGGCGCCATGTTGCTCGTATGGGGGGGGAACCTCTATACCTTCCCCGAGTTTCTCCCGGCGGGCCTTACCATACGATGGGGGAGCGTCTACATACCCCCGGTGTATGTCGTGTCGATCGCCATTGGCCTGGTCTTCCTCATGCTCTTCGGTCTCTTTTTTAAATATTCCTCCCAGGGGATCTATATGCGATCGGTCGCGGATAATCAGCCGGCCGCCCTGTCTCTGGGGGTGCATGTGCGGAAGGTCTTTGCCCTCTCCTGGGCCATCGCGGCCCTGGTAGCGGGGATGAGCGGGATCGTTCTCGGTACCATCAACGGGATCAATGTCCATGACCTTTCTTCCATCGGACTCAAGGTTTTCCCGGTGGTCATTCTGGGAGGTCTCGACAGCATCGGAGGGGCCGTGATCGGGGGGATCATCATTGGTCTCCTGGAGACGTTTACCGGCGGGTATCTCTCCACATCGCTGCGGGACGTGATTCCGTACATCGTCCTGGTATTCATATTGATGGTAAAACCTTACGGCCTCTTCGGCCTGGTAGAGATTGAAAGGGTCTAATGAGAAACCTACGTTTTCACCCGTGTGGTAATTTCAATGATCGATACGGGCAGGAGCTGACGATCTTCGAGACGGATTTCGGCCGCGCTTCCCTGATAGTGGGGCTCGTGATCCTGTTCGCGGTGGTTCCGTATATAAGCGGGCCCTATTTCCTCTATATCCTCAACACGGTTGCCATCACCGCCATAGCGGCGATCGGTCTGAACATACTGATAGGTTTTACCGGTCAGCTTTCCCTGGGACACGGGGCCTTTTTCGGTGTTGGAGCCTACGCGGCCGCCATACTTGCCACCGACGCTGGCTTCCCTTTTCTCCTTGCCGTTCCCTGCGCGGGGGTGATCACCGCCCTGGTGGGGGTGCTCTTCGGACTGCCGTCGGGGAGATTGAAGGGGCTGTATCTCACGATCGCGACCCTTGCCGGGCAGTTCATCATCGAATACCTCCTCATTCACTGGGAGGGGCTGACGAGGGGAACCATGGGAATCGTCCTCCCTGAGGTGTCCCTCTTCGGCGTTGGGCTGGGGGATGACCGAAGCTTTTTCTACATTGCCTATCTCTGTCTGATTGCGATGACCTTGTTTGCCGTCAACCTCATGAGGACGAGGTACGGGAGGGCGTTTGTTGCGATACGCGACAATGACCGGGCCGCCGAGGGGATGGGTATCCCGATATTCCCCTATAAACTTCTCTCCTTTGGCATCAGTTCCTTTTACGCGGGGGTTGCCGGCGCCCTGTGGGCTTATTACATGGTCAGCATCACGACGGAGCCCTTCAACCTGGGTCTTTCCGTGGAATTTATAGCGATGGTTATCATAGGCGGACTGGGGAGCATTGCCGGCGCCATATACGGTGCGCTCTTTATCACGGGGTTGAACGAGGGGCTGCGGTGGCTGACCGATATACTCATGAGCACAGATATGCTCAGCGCGATAGGACTTTCAATGGCGCCGCTGCGTGAGCTCGCGTTCGGGTCGGCCATAGTCCTCTTCATTCTCCTGGAGCCGCGCGGTCTGGCCGAGGTCTGGCGAATTATCCGTTCCAATTTCCGGCTCTGGCCATTCTCGTATTAGTAAGTTAGAAATTATTTTCTGCGTTTTTTGGCAGCAAGCAACTTCGTTATCGCACTTATCCCCTTTAGTGGGACTTATCCCGCGTAGCGGGGCTGAGGATGAGAAACAAGAGGGGATCATGCAACAAGATATTCTGCTTCAACTGAACAATATCAGCGTCGTCTACTCG
>Ga0307991_1001907_pt1 | contig 14340 bp, 12 predicted proteins | sample EllFjometagen131_FD_203146 | JGI IMG/M metagenome (GOLD analysis project Ga0307991, IMG submission 203146) | Marine microbial communities from Ellis Fjord, Antarctic Ocean - #131 | ecosystem: Environmental > Aquatic > Marine > Unclassified | place: Southern Ocean | collected 2014-10-08
GCGGACAATATAGTCAGCCGCAAAAAAATCACCGATCTTGACAACTTCCTGACTGTTTAAAGCGATATGCAGGAAACTACCTTGAGTTCCAGCAGCAAATGGGTTAGCTCTTTTTTCAAGATCTTCATTCTGGGTAATGGCATAGTTCAGTTCTTGGGTCATGGCCGTCGACCAATTACCACTTTCAACTTCGGAGCGCATATAGTTGTTATTAGGGGTGTTGGCAAATAAAATTTCCGGCGCTTCAATGATCTGTTCATTCAAGAGATAATCAACCACATCCTCTTCCAAAACTGCTATTAAACCATAACGAGCAAACTCATCTTCTAACGCTTCGGTCACTAGAAGATTACGCCGCTGGTAGAGTTCCGGGCTTGAATCCGGTGTATAGTCAGCAAAAGGCATAATCACCACTCGTATACCGGACGGCGTAATTCTATCGGTCGGAACCAGACTCACAGTCTCTTTTGTCAGTTGCCCACAAGCAACCGTCATCAACAACATAACTACGACAAAGGCAACATATCTTAGTCTCATCGTCCAAGCTCCTTCCGTTAATATAACAAATTTCCACACTTTTAATAAAATAGTATTGATTTATACAATCCATAACAACGAAATCCGGCAATGTCAACTAATTAGTCAATATTACAGAGAAATCACATTGCTGGACCTGTTTTAATTACAAACTTGCAACTGAAAAAGGTCCAATATGACGAAAAATACTGACAAGTGACAAAAAATTTCTTGCGGGCTTAATGTCTTAGCAATCCATGTACCACAAACAAAAAAGGGCTCCCATAATTCGGAAACCCTTTTTTTAAAAATTTTATTACGAATAAACTTATTCGCTCTTCGGCACCGCCTATTTCCCCTGATTATCGGACTCAACAGGTTTCTCCACCGGAACTTCTGCGACTGGAGCTGCCGGATTTACCGGAGCTTCAATCGGTGACTGGGTGTAATCCTGCATAACGGTACCCTTGGCCCGATGCGCCGACATCATGGTCAAAGAAATTGAAGTTATCATAAAAACAGCCGCGACAATGGCGGTCAGTCGGGTAAAAAACTTGCCGGAACCAGAACTCCCAAAAAGAGTTTGGCTGCCACCCCCGCCGAAGGCCGCCCCCATGCCACCGGCACTACCGGACTGAAGCAGGATCACAACGATCAGAACGAGGCTGACAATAACATGGACAGCAATTATGATAGAGGTCAAAGTGTTATCTCCATTTTATCTTTTATAATAAAGTTAAGGTTCTCATTAATGAAAGAACGGCGCCACTTAACAATAAGTGGCAACAAAGTCAAGAATAAAGAGGAAGTCGGCAATTTTCGAATCAGGCCAAGGCAATTTGCAGGAATGAATCAGGATCAAGCGCGGCACCACCAACCAAGAGTCCGTTGACTTCAGGCTGAGCCAGAAGTTCTGCCGCATTCTCCGGTTTGGCACTACCACCATAAAGGATCGGAACCCTCTCCCCCCAAAAAAATTGCGCCTCCAAAAATTTACGAATATGAGCATGCATGGTACGAGCATCTTCCGGGGTTGCAGTCTGCCCGGTACCGATGGCCCAGACCGGCTCGTAAGCGACGATCAATTGACTACCGGGAAACTCATCAAGACCGCAACGTAATTGATCACTGATGACTTCAAAAGCCTGACCACCCTGTCGCTGGTCCAGGGTTTCACCAACGCAGAAGATCGGCACCAAACCTCCGGAAGTGACAACTCTGGCCTTGAGCCGCAAAAGATCATCACGCTCACCAAATATCTGGCGACGCTCAGAGTGACCAACCAAAACATATGCAGCCCCGGCATCCTTGAGCATGGCCACTGAAGTTTCACCGGTAAAAGCTCCGGCTTCTTGAGATGCACAGTTTTGGGCTGCCAAACCGATGTCGCTACCGATGCAGCGCCGGGCTAGCGCTGCCAGCAAAGTAAAGTTTGGGGCCAGAAGAAGTTGTCGTGAAAATTCTTTTCCGGAAAGCTTGGACAATAAGATATCGATAAATTCCTCCCCTTGACTCAAGGTCAGATTCATCTTCCAATTGCCGGCAATAATTTGTGGAATTACAGCCATCAAGCTTCCTCTAGAGATCTATTACAACAATTTTCAAGCGCTTTAACTGCCGGCAGAACTTTCCCCTCCATCAACTCAAGAAAGGCCCCGCCACCGGTAGAGATATAGGATATCCGGTCAACCTCGCCGGCTTTATGGACAGCAACATCGGTATCCCCACCGCCAACAATCGTCAGGGCATAGACGCTGGCAATATTGTGCACCATTCCCAGAGTACCGCGACTGAAAATTGGCACTTCAAAAACCCCCATCGGGCCATTCCAGACAATCGTCTTGGAATCCTGAATAACCTCATTAAACAGGGTTGCTGAAGCCGGACCGATATCGAGCCCCATCCAATCTTTAGGAATCTCCTGAACCGGTACCACCCGGGTATCCACATCGGGAGCGATTCGGGGAGCCGCGACACAATCAACCGGCAGGTAGAAACGTACCCCCTGGGCAATCGCCTGGTTCATGGTTTCCCGGGCTTGATCAACCATGTCGATCTCAATCAGCGATTTTCCCAAGCCGAAACCTTGCGCTTTAAGAAAGGTAAAGGCCATCGCCCCGCCAACAATAATACGGTCAACAGAATTGATCAGGTTTTTAATGGCGTGCAGTTTACTCGACACTTTTGAGCCGCCAATGATGGCGGTCAGCGGCCGAAGCGGATTTTCCAGAGCCCGGGCAAAATAGTCGAGCTCTTCACGCATCAAAAAACCCCCTAAACAGACGGGAACATAATCGGTTAACCCGACAACTGAGGCATGAACACGGTGAGCGGTGGCGAATGCATTATTGACATAAATATCGATGCCGGCAGCCAGAGCTTTTACAAACTCAGGATCATTTTGAGTTTCACCAACATAAAAACGTAGGTTCTCAAGCATAAGAACCTTGCCGGCAGGCGCTTCTAGAATAGCCTTTTCAACCTTTTCACCGATACAATCATCAAGAAACACCACCTCTTTTTTCAAGAGTCGACTCAATCTTTTGGCGACCGGTTCTAGAGAGTACTCAGCCACCACCTTACCTTTGGGGCGGCCCATATGGGTCGCCAGAATAATTGTCGCTTTTTCATCAAGCAAATAGTTGATACTTTTGAGAACCCGGCGAATACGTACATCATCCGTGATATTACCGTTATCATCCATGGGGACGTTAAAATCGACCCGCATAAGGACCTTTTTCCCCTCATAAAAGCCTTCCGGGACCTGATCAATATAACGAACGCTCATACTCTTCCCTCAAAACAGTGGGCCGTGGTTAGTCGGCTACAAACTCCGGCTACTGAACCCGGGAAACAAACTTCTCGACATTCAGAAAATACAATTTGGTATTAGAGTAGAACAAGTAAGAAACTAACTTAATCCTACTTTCCCTGCAACATAAAGGGTCAAATCATTTAGGCGACAGGCATAACCCCACTCATTATCATACCAGGCCATCACCTTGACCATAGTACCGCCAATAACATTGGTCAAAGGGGCATCGATAATCGAAGAGTTGGGATTATGGTTGAAATCGATTGAGACCAGAGGCTCATCAGAAACCGCGAGTATCCCTTTTAGTTGACCGGCGGCAGCTTGACGAAAAGCGTCATTAACCGCCTCTGAAGTGGTTGTCTTTTCACTTTCAAAAACAAGATCAACCATTGACACATTGGGAGTCGGGACACGTACTGCCAAACCATCAATTTTACCCTTCAACTCCGGCAACACCAGGCCGACGGCCGCCGCCGCCCCGGTCGTCGTCGGAATCATCGACATCGCCGCCGCCCGGGCGCGACGCAAGTCTTTATGACGGGAATCAAGAATCTGCTGATCCCGGGTATAGGAGTGAATAGTTGTCATCATACCCCTTATAAAACCAAAATTTTCCAGCAGTACTTTAGCGGCCGGGGCCAGACAGTTGGTTGTACAAGAAGCATTGGAGATAACATAGTCATTTTTGGAATCAAAAACACCTTCATTAACACCAAGCACAATCGTCGCATCAGCTTTTTTTACCGGGGCCGAAACCACGACCCGTTGAACCCCAAGATCGAGAAAAATCGAAGCTGCTTCCCGATCACGATAGAGTCCGGAGCACTCCATAACGATATCAACTCCCAGATCCCGCCAAGCAACATCTCGAGGATCGCGACTGGCGATCAGTTCGATACGTTTACCATTAACTAACATAAATTTATCGCCGGCCACAATCTCCGCATCAAGACAACCGGCGACCGAGTCATATTTCAAAAGATGAGCCATAGTCCGGGCATCATCTGTGGTACTGACAATCGCTTTAAAGTTAAAACGATCATCGTTGACTGCTGCCCGCAGACAATCCCTGCCAATCCGGCCAAAACCGTTAAGTGCAACATTTACAGCCATAATCCCCTCCTTGCAGCCAAGAAGCTACAAATTTCATCCGCTTCGCAAATAATAACGCCACTTCGTCCCAACCAAAAACAGTCTGCAACGAAGAGGCCAGCCAGTACATTTACCAGCCCATTTAATTGCACAAAAAATCTCATTAGTCAACCAATAACAAGAAACGCCTTGGTCGAAACCATGGCGTTCAAAAGATCTCCAGAGAAAAAAATTCACTTAATAATCAGCTACCACCATAACTATGCAAACCGGAAAGCAACAGGTTGACCCCAAGATAAGTAAAGAGCACCGCGACAAAACCGACAATTGAAAGGGTTGCGGCTTTCACCCCACGCCAACCACGGGTAATGCGGGCATGAAGAAAAGCGGCATAGATAAACCAGGTAATCAGTGACCAGGTCTCTTTCGGATCCCAACTCCAGTAGGTACCCCAGGCGTAATTGGCCCAGGCTGCTCCAGTAACAATACCAATCGTCAACAAGGGGAAACCAATAGCAATCGCCTTGTAAACAAGATCATCGAGAACCTGAGCGCTAGGAAAGGTGGCCAGAAACCCTCCCGTACGTTGACGATCTTCATAACGTTTCTTCAAAATATAGGTAAAGCTCACGCCACAGGAAACAGCAAAAGCCGCATAACCAAGAAAACAGGTCACCACGTGCGATATCAGCCAGTTGCTCTGCAAAGCTGGAACCAGCGGCTGGATGGTCTCATTCACACTTGGCGAAATTGAAGCATAGGCCATACCCAAAAAAGCAAAGGGCGTCACAAAAGCCCCCAGAATCGAAAGCTTATACTTATACTCAATATAGATAAAAAGCATTATAATCGTCCAGGAAAAGAAGACCAGAGACTCATAGAGATTTGACATCGGCGCGTGACCGATACCGAGCTGGTACGACTCATACCAGCGCAGACCGATAGCCACCGTCTGGGCCAAAAAACCGGCCAGCATGATCACGGTCGCGAGACGAGCTACCAGGGGCTTCCGAAAAGCGAGATAAGCAACATAAACCACCATTGCCGCCAGATAGATAAAGGTCACTATACTAAAAATATATGTATTCATAACAGGTCCTCAAAAAGTTTTTCCGTAAGACTTTAAGACACATAGTTTTTTTGGTTTCTACAAAAAAATCAGTCCCAAGCCTTGATTTTTTCCACCAACTCCTTAAATTCCAACTCAAAGGAGGGCTGATTCTTATTGGCATTACCCACCAGAACCAACTGCTGACGCTTAGGTTTTTCAGGATCAATTGAAAGCCGCAACCATAAACGCCGGTGCGACATAAAAAAAGCCACATAAAGACCTAGAATCATCATAATGCAACCAATCCAAACAACCCAGACTCCGGGGTCTTTATTGACCTGTAAACCGGTATAGTAACGTTGCTGAATATTTTTAAAAACACAGAATTCAGCGATTTTGAGATTCTCTTCGCCAAATTTGGGAAAACGAAAAAAGACCCAAAACTGATAAGGTTTTACCCCCTTGCCCGGATCCCGCAAGACCATAACCGCCGGCCCCATCTGCATATAGTTTTTCTCAAACTTTAAAACCTCGATCCAGCCCCAGTTTTCGGGGAGCCGCAACGGGCGACCAACCTCAAGCTTCAAGGGTAACACGAGCCCGGTTTCCCGAAAATTAAGCTCTAGATCAACGAGGGCACCATAGGCTCCATAACTGGACTGATAGAAGGTAAAACCTCGATAGGACAGCGGATGGTTAACCTCAATAATTTTCTCTTTTACGAGTTTTTCACCATCAAAAATTACCAGGTCACTGGAGTACTCTTTAGGGCCGCCGCTCTCATAAAATTCAACCTCAAAATTACGGCATGCAACAGAGAAGCCCAGCTCTATCGGAACCCGTTGATCACCATAGGTATAAAAGTTAGCGACCTTCTCACCTTCCGGGATATTGACAAAACCCTTGACCCCAAAAAGCGACCCCATAATTCCGCCAGCGAAGATAACCAGAATACTTAAATGAACAAAATAGACCCCCAACCGGGACCAGCGCCCTTTTTCAGAAACATAATGAATTTCCGAACCAGCGACTCCTTCATGCTCCGACCATTGCCAATTTCCCGGCCACAAACTTTCAAGACGAGGGAGCAGGGCCGCCGGGTTATCCGGCATCACGTTCCATGAACGATGCCAACTTAAAGCCGCCCCCTTCTCTAGGGTCTTGTCCAACAATTTAGTGGGATGCGAAAAAAAATGCCAGGTCCGGGGAAAATTCTTCAAGGAGCAGGCGATCAGATTGATGGTTAAAAGGGTCATAATCAGGACAAACCACCAAGAGTGGTACATATCAAGAAAACCAACCGCTTTCAAGGTCGTATAGGTTGTCTCTTTATAGACCTTGAGATAATCAGCGCGCAACATATTCTGCGGAATCACGGTTCCGATAATCGATACCAGAGCCAGAGTTATCAACAGAAAGATGGTCAACTTCAACGACGAAAAGAAAGCCGTAAGCCCACTAACCAACAAACCCTTCTTCTTCAACTCTTTTTCACCAGTCACTTTTAATACCTTTTTAGTATAGTTTTACTATCTCTAACATAGCTGGATTTTCCCGTCAAGAAAAAACAGCGTAAAAAAACCCCATGAATAAGAATTCGCCAATAAAAAAAGGGGCATCCTCACTAGGGTGCCCCTTTATATACATTCTTACTCTCTTGATCAACTATTTTTTGTGACAACCTTTACAAGGAGTCGGGCCAGTCTTCTTACCTGCTTTTTTCATACCACGATGACAACCGCGACAGGTTTTATGGGCAGCATTTTTGATATCTAACTTTTTACCATCTTTTTTTGCCTTATGACATTCACTGCATTTTTGAGGAGCACCCTCGCCTTTAAATGTATGATGACAGGTCTTACAATCCGGAACCGGAACCGCATGCTTGACATGACTAAACGTTACGGCAGGTTTTTTGGCACAATCCAGCATCTTAACTTTAATATCACCCGCCGGTCCCGCCAGGGTACCGAAAGTTACTGCGGCCAAACCTAGAAATGCCATCACCGAGACCAATAAAACTATTTTCTTCATAACACCTCTCCCTTCCTATTCCTTATGATTAAAAGATTCTACAACAACATCTGGCTACCTTTAAAAATTGCCTTTTTGTCCAATTACTACATTAGGCTAAAATTTTAATCCTCGAAATACTTAATCTATTCCTGCGCTTAAAATCTTCGCCGGCTTTGCACTTGAACAAAAGTTCTAATTCTTCAAGATACCCATCGATCAACGATCAGCAATAAGACTAAAAAAACCAATCTCTAAGCTAGGCAATAAAATCAACCAGCCTAGGCAGCATCTTAAACAGTGGTTAATACCTAACACAGCCGTATTTTTGCGTCAAGAAAAAATCTAGCACAAAAAAAAGCACCCCGACAGGGGTGCTTTTTTTTAAACGATAACTGATAAATAAACTATTTTTTATGACAGCCTTTACAAGAGGTCGGCCCCGTCTTTTTGCCAGCTTTTTTCAGATCCTTATGGCAGTCTTTGCAGGCTTTATGAAGAGCTATCTTACTGTTAAGCTTTTTGCCATCCTTTTTGGCTTTATGACACTCACTGCATTTCTTCGGAGCGCCCTCTCCAGCCCAAGTATGATGGCAAGTTTTACAATCGGGAGCCGTCGCCATATGTTTAACATGATTGTAGTTAACCGCCGGCTTTTTATCACAACCTTCAGCTTTAACAATTTTGAGGTCACCAGTTGGCACAGCCGGGCTTGCAAAAGCTACCACGGCCAGACCCAAAAAAGCCACCATCGCGACCAACACAACTATCTTCTTCATCACATCTCCTCCATCTTTAATTTTAGACTAACTACAGGTGCTCCAATAGTCTCTACCTTTAGAAACTATCATTAGTGATAAATTATACTTGACTAAGCGACTGCCGCTATACAAAATATTAAAGCCCTTGTCAAGCAAATATCGTCTCTAAAGATCTGAAAAATAAGACACTTAACTAAACTACAGAAGTATTTTCAAGCAATCATATCGACGATCTGTTGCACTAACTTATTGATACCTACGGCAATTTCCCGCAAACCGGGCCCCACCATATAAGCCGGGGTTGTCACTAATCGGTTACGCTGATCAACGATTATATCATCAACCGAACATTCCTGATGCCGGGCCCCTAAAGATTCAAGCAATTTTGCGGTCGCCAAATCATCACCGATAGTCACCTCAGGCTGAGAGCCACTTAAAGCCCGGGCTAAGACAACCGGCGCGATACAGATCGCCCCAATCGGTTTTCCAACCTTATGCATTTCCAGCAAGAGTCGCAAGACCTCGGGGTGAACTTCGGCCTGGGCTCCGGCGACCGCGAAATCACATAAATTTTTCGCAGCACCAAAACCGCCCGGCAGAATCACAGCATCAATATCAGCCGCCGAGATATCAGCCAGATCACTAATCTCTCCCCGGGCAATCCGGGCCGACTCAACCAGCACATTGCGGGTCTCGTTGACCGCTTCACCGGAAAGATGGTTAACCACATCGCGCTGCTCGATATTCGGCGCCATACAAAGACAATCAACCCCAAGACAGTCCAGAGCCAACATAGCCAAAACCGCTTCGTGAATCTCCGAACCGTCATTGACACCACAACCCGACAATATAACTCCTATTTTCACCATTACACCCTCCTTAAATATTATTACCGAAGAAAAACCGGTTTTCAACAATTCAAGATCTAAAACGGTCAAAATATTTTCAAAACTAATCCAACTTCTCCGCCACGTAAAGGGTCGCGATCCCGAAAGTTAAACTATGATAGCGACACTTACGAAATCCCGCCTCTTTCAGCCAGCCGGAAAATTCATCCCGAGAAGGAAATTTTGCCACAGATTCGGGCAAGTAACGATAGGCGCTACGCCGGGCAAAGAGCCCACCGACAAGTGGCAGGACCTTGAAAAAATAGAAATTATAGAGGTCCCGCAACCAAGCTGCATGGGGCTGGGAAAACTCCAATATGGCAAGGTAACCGTTCGGTTTCAAAACCCTATAGAATTCCGCCAATGCTTTTTTTTTGTCGACCACATTGCGAATCCCGAAAGCGATCGTCAAAAGATCAAAATCGACCTCCGGAAAGGGGAGCTCTTCAGCCGAAGCCGCGACCAGCTCAATCCCGGCTTGAGCCCGCTCAATCTTAACTTTAGCCAGATCAAGCATTGCCTGACTGAAATCCAGGCCGACAATCCGAGCCCGAGGTGCTTTCCGCCACAATGCCAGGCTGATATCACCAGTGCCGCAGGCAACATCAAGAATCGCATCGGTCTCTTCTCGTAATGCAATACGGACAAGCGTACGCCGCCAACCCTGATCGATACCAAAACTTAAAAGACGATTAAGAAAATCGTAACGCGGGGCAATCGCCGAAAACATATCACGTATCGCTTGCGCACGATTTTCGTTATCAGTACTCTTTTTTAGATTTTCCACAGACTACTCATTCTCATCTTCTACTTCTGACGTAAAGATATTTTCCACAACAACCGAGGATTCCGGAAGTTCAACGACTTCCCCTTCGAGGATGGCAACCGCTTCGGCTTCCCCTCTCTCCATGCGCTCCTGAAAATTTCGTTCAACCTCCACGCCTTCCGGTAGCAAGGCCACTGAAACCAACCGCTCGTGCTCCTGATCGATACGAAAAACCCTGACCCCCATGGTGTTGCGTCCGACCACCGAAATATCGGCGACCCGATTGCGGGTAATTTTACCGGCATCGGTGATCATCATAATCTGATCAGCATCACCCGCCTTAAGAACCGCAACCACATTACCGTTTCTCTTGTTGACCTTGATCGTAATTACACCTTTACCGCCACGAGATCGCAGAGGATAGTCCTGAATCGGACTGCGCTTACCATAGCCATTTTCGGTAATCGTCAAAACCGTCGACTCCTGACCGGAGAAGATTTCAAGGCCGACAATCTGATCATCAGCTGCCATACGACAACCAATCACGCCCTGTGAAAGACGACCGGTAGAGCGAATTCCAGAAACCAGAAAATGAACCGCCTGTCCATGGCTCGTACCAAGAAAAATCGAATCACTCTGCTTAACAATCTTGGCGGCAATCATCACATCATCGGAACGCAAAGTAATACAACGGATTCCACTCCTGCGAATATTTTCCAAAGAGCTGAGCTTAAGTTTCTTGACGAGGCCGGAACGGGTTGCCATAACGATAAAGCTATCTTCGGCGAACTCCCTTAAAGCCAGCACCGCTGAGATCTCTTCCCCTTCCCCTAGTTGCAGAAGATTGACCAGGGCTTTACCCCGCGAGGTCGTGCCGCCTTCGGGAGCCTGATAGACCTTGAGACGGAAGGCCCGCCCCTGGTTGCTAAAGAAGGTCAGGTAGTCATGGGTCGAGGCGACAAACATCCGTTGCACAAAGTCCCCTTCCCGAGTCTCCATACCCAGGCGACCGCCGGCCCCGCGATTATAGCTGCGATAGGTATTAAGCGCGGTCCTTTTGATATATCCCTGACGCGAGATGGTAACCACCATCTCCTCCTCTTCAATCAGATCCTCGATCTGCAATTCACTACCGTCATCAACAATTTCGCAACGGCGCTCATCACCATAGGCATCACGAATTTCTTCAAGTTCCGTAACAATAATCTCGAGAACCAGTTTCTCACTGGCCAGGATTTCTTCGAGCCGAACAATCAAGGCCGTCACTTCAGCATGTTCATGGATAATCTTATCCCTCTCCATACCGGTTAGCCGCTGCAGTCGAAGGTCAAGAATTGCCTGAGCCTGACGTTCCGTAAAACGAAAACGGGACTGCAGCTCCTCCCGGGCTATCGCCGGTGAGACCGCGGCCCGAATAATCTCGATAACCTCATCAAGATTATCAAGAGCCATTTTAAAACCAGCCAACAGGTGGAGCCGTTCCCGAGCCCGGGCCAGATCAAAAGCGGTACGGCGCCGCACAACATCCTTACGGTGCACAATAAAATGAACCAGCATCTCTTTGAGATTCAGAACCACCGGTTGCCGATCAACAATGGCCAGCAAAGTGATCCCAAAGGAGGTCTGCATATTGGTATGTTTAAAGAGCTGGTTAAGAACGATCTCCCCTTGCGAGTCACGTTTTACTTCGATGACAATCCGCATCCCCTGGCGGTCGGACTCATCACGAAGATCTGAAATCCCTAACAGCTTTTTATGACGCACGAGCTCGGCCATCTTCTCAAGCATCTTGGCCTTATTAACCTGGTAGGGAATTTCGGTAACAATAATCCGTTCACGACCGCTCTTTTTATCAGTTTCAACTTCGGCTCGCGCCCGTAGTCGAATAATCCCACGTCCAGTCATATAGGCAGATGCAATGCCCTCCCGCCCATAGATGAAACCACCGGTTGGAAAATCGGGACCCGGGATATGGGCCATCAGATCGACAACCGAGACGTCAGGATTCTCGATATAGTTAATCAGGGCGTTAACTACTTCAGAAAGGTTATGGGGCGGGATATTGGTCGCCATGCCGACTGCAATTCCGGTCGAACCGTTAACCAGAAGATTGGGAAAACGGGCTGGCAGAACCAGCGGTTCCTTGAGGGATTCGTCATAGTTGCTGTCAAAATCGACTGTATCCTTATTGATATCGGCCAACATTTCACCGGCTAGGCGAGACATTCTGATCTCGGTATAACGCATCGCCGCCGGGGCATCGCCATCGACCGAACCGAAGTTCCCCTGCCCATCAACCAGCGGATAACGCAAAGAAAACTCCTGAGCCATCCGCACAATGGTATCATAAACCGCGCTATCTCCGTGCGGGTGGTATTTACCGATAACATCACCGACCACGCGGGCCGATTTTTTGTAAGCTTTGTTCCAGGCGTTGCCAAGATCATGCATGGCAAAGAGCACCCGTCGATGCACCGGTTTTAAACCATCCCGAACATCGGGCAGGGCCCGGCCAATGATAACACTCATAGCATAAGCGAGGTATGAGCTTTTCATCTCATCCTCAATATTTACCGGTATCGACTCCGGTAGCAGAACCTCAGTTGGTTCCATAGATATCTCCCTTTATTCCTATTTTTATTTCAACCCTAACACATCTTGCATATCATAGAGGCCCGCTTCACGACCGACCAGCCAGATCGCGGCACGCACGGCTCCGGCGGCGAAGTTGTCCCGCGAATGGGCCCGGTGGATGACTTCAAGACGTTCACCCATCCCCCCAAACATTACTGTATGTTCGCCGACAATATCCCCGGCCCTAAGGGTCTGCATACCAATTTCACGTTGCGTTCGTTCACCAGTAAATCCCTGCCGGGTAAAAACCGCATCTGCCTGATAATCGCGACCTAAGGTCTCAGCCACAATTTCTCCTAAATGCACGGCTGTACCGCTGGGTGCATCCTTTTTCAAACGATGATGGGCTTCGAGGATTTCGACATCAAAATCTTCCCCTAAAATAGCCGCCACCTCAGCTACAACCTTGAAAAGAACATTGACGCCAACACTCATGTTGGGAGCAAAGACAATCGGGATTTTACGAGCCGCCTCGGCCAGCAAACCACGCTCTTCAACACTCATACCGGTAGTACCGATAACCATGGCAACCTGCTCGGCTACGGCCCACTCCAGATTGGCAAGGGTCGCCTGAGGTGCGGTAAAATCTATCATCACCTCAGCATTACTATCGGCAAGTTCATTCAGACTACCCACCAGAGGCACCCCCAACCAACCGATACCGGCAACCTCTCCCGCATCTTTTCCCAGCAGAGGATGCTTTGAATACTCCAGAGCGCCGACTACTTCAGCCTCGGCATGAGCATCAACCAGATCAATAAGCCGTTTACCCATACGTCCGGCAGCACCGGCAACAATTACAGCGTGCATCAAGATTCTCCCTTACAAAGCAAATATTTTTTCAGCTTAAAAAAGCGTCTTTAAATATAAAGAAAAAAGCTAAAAAAGTCAACCAATAGTTACTGATTCAGCGACCCCTCAGGAGTGGACAGTCGACCGGTTTTCACGGCCCACGGCCCACTGATTTAAAAGTGCCTCCGATAGAGCCAAGCCAGACATTTCGGCGGCACACCGAGATAATAGCCAAACATTATCAACTGGTTGATAAGCGTGGTAGAAAAAACTCCAAGGCGCTGCCAGCGCCGGGCCGAGGTTTCGACCGTGGACAACAGAACAACAAGTCGTCCCTCTTTTTTGATTCTCCGCAAAAGGTCGACATCTTCAAGTAGGGGCTCCTGCCAGAAACCACCGACTCGAGCAAACCTTGCCCGCTCCATAAAAAAAACCTGGTCACCATAAGGACGACCGAGAAAACGGCTCCGCCAGGAGATTAGCTTTTCCAAAAAACGAAAAACCGGCCGCCGATCCGCGACAACCAGAGAAAAAGCCCCCACAGCGACGCCGGGCCGAGACATACAACAATATACAAGACTCAGATAATCGGGCGGCAAGATGGTATCGGCATGGAGAAAGAGCAGATACCGACCCCGAGCCGCGCGAGCTCCGACATTCATCTGCCGGCCGCGACCAGGCTCACAGGAGAACACCCGGCAACCCGCACTCTCCGCCACCTTCAAAGAGTTGTCGCAACTCCCGCCATCAACCACTAATACTTCAACTACACCGGGAAATTGTTCAAACTTAAGAGCCTGAAGAGCATTCGGCAGAGTATCGGCCTCATTCAAAACCGGAATCACGACGCTGAACAGAGGCTCGGCCACCTGCCGCCACAAAATCAAATCCTCGGGTCGATCAATATCGACAAGCGGCGGCAGCTGCACAACCCGCCAATCGAGCCGACGGGCGGCCTTAAGGGTTGCCTCCAGGACAGCTTCACTGCCCCAGGGTATATTCTCAAAAAGCGC
>Ga0307991_1001909_pt1 | contig 14334 bp, 17 predicted proteins | sample EllFjometagen131_FD_203146 | JGI IMG/M metagenome (GOLD analysis project Ga0307991, IMG submission 203146) | Marine microbial communities from Ellis Fjord, Antarctic Ocean - #131 | ecosystem: Environmental > Aquatic > Marine > Unclassified | place: Southern Ocean | collected 2014-10-08
CTCTTCTGTATAATTTTTTATATTATTTTTCATTTTTAACCTCTTTTTAAAGTTCTCTTATTTAGTTTATCACTACTTGAAATGAAAACAAGCTTAATATAAAAAGCGGCCAAAAATCAGACCGCTTGTTTTAAACTTTTTTTAGTTTGCTTGGAGGCGTCGCCTGGTACGCCACCTCCTTTGATTCTTATAGAAAACTATCTTCTATACTTCTCATTCTGCATAACTTTTTTCACTGCGCCTACATATTCAAGGCCAGTCTCAGTAGGAACTCCCCACAAATTTCTGCCAATGATTCTTCCTTCGCCACCTGCTTCCATTATTATCTCAGTTGAATTCTCCAAAGCGACTTTCGCCTCACCAGTTATTCTCGGGCCCCCGGAGAAAATCACAAAAGTCCTGGTTCCAGCCCCCACTACAATCTTAGCTCTCTCAATATGTTGCTCTTTAGTCAGAAGAGAATCATAATTCGGCTTTTTTTGTTCTTCTTCCATCTTTTTTCCATAATCCATCAGTTTTCCCCTGTCTGGCTCAAGTTCTATATACTTTACTGCTTCAGGTATCTTGGCAGAGTATTCCTCTTTTATAAACTCTTCATACTTCTCTCTTTTCTTGGGTTCTACCACCGAGGGAAACTTTGTTTTTACTATGCCTGCTCCTAAAGATTCAGTAGCAGAAACTGCATAGTGACACCATAGTAAACTATCCTTTTTAGTAGAATCAGGTACCAGCCCTCTAGGATAACTCCACAAAACTAAAGGTAATCCACTATGGTGAGCTTCCTTTCTTATTTTCCCTATTCTCTCTACATCTTCACCAGTCTGTCGAGAACCCAGATAAAATGATAAACCCACTGCTGCTGCTCCCACCTCCAGAGCATCCTCTATTGTGCCAAACATAGTGGGACGAGGATAATTTTCTGCATTTGCTTCTCCAGTATAGAAATGCCCATCCAGTTTTACCACCAAAGGAACAAAAGGATTAATATCATGTTGATACTTCTGAGCTTGACCTACAGAGATAGTACCAGGGCTGAAAAATTACTTTTATTAGCCAATTCTATGCCCTTTATGTGATACTTACTCTCCCCTACTTTTTAATACCATATCGCCTACGTCGCAACCAATCTCTTTGGCAATTACCGGGCACTTCGCCTTGAATAAAAAAAATATTGGTCTATCTTCTTCGGAGAGAGATTCGTAATTTCCCTGTCCTTTGCTGATAATAAAGTCTGCATTTTGATACAAAGCCACCATTTCGGGTGAGCAATCTTTTAGTATTGTTCCGGGAGCGTTTGAGCCATTTGAAATAATGCGGGCAGTTTGATTTATTCCACAAAAGAGCGCATCTTCAATCAATGCGTCATTAATTACCGGATGCCCTTTTACCACATAAATAATATCTTTATGCAATTTCCCGACTAATTCTTCAATTAATAATCGATCGAAAACGACCTCACCGGCATTATCAGCCAGGAAAAGAATAGTTCTTACCCCATTTAACGCTTCCTTAAAATGTTTATATTTAAAAACAGCTAGATTATTTTCAAGTTTTGATGTAAAATTCCCTTGAAAAAGCTGCTCGATTTCTTTTTCTACATTTAAAGTGTTTTTGGCCCCGTAATCAATAATATTACCGATAATGGACAATTTAACTGCCGCTAAAAGCTTGTCTTCCGAATAGTTTATCTCTTTTTTTAGTTTTGGATAGAGGGATAATGCAGTTTTATTGCTCATTCTCTTAATTTCTTTGTACGGATCTTTTACCCCGGATATTTTTCCAATCAAGCTATATATTTCTTTCCCCATTTCAGGAGGGCTGGTCGTTAGTGAAAATTTTGGAATTAATTTAGATAATTCATCAATAATTTCTTTTTGTTTGGTTTCATCAACTCCGGTAAGTATTGCAGTTTCTAATGCCTGTTTAAAAAAACAGGGTATACATTCCAAATAGGTTTTCACTTGATTTATATTAGCTCCTTATTGTTTTTTGAATGATTATCTTTTCCCGACATATCTTCCTAATCCAAAGTATGCACCATGTGCATAAAATAAGGGATCCAATCGTCCCTTTTGTTTTGCAAAATCTTTTAAATAAAGTTCGCGGTCAATGGACACAGATAGTACTTTTCCAACAAGAACAACTCTTGTTTTACTAATTTCATAAATATCCAGTAATTTGCATTCAAAATGGCTTTTGCATTCTGAAATTAGAGATGGTTTTACCTGAAAAGCAGGTATTGCCGTTAATTTTGCCTTTTCAAATTCATCGATTTCTGCCGGAAATTTTACTGCAGTAAGGTTGACTTTTCCTAATATGGAAGTTGAAGGGACGTTTAAAACAAATTCCTTGGTATCTACAATATTTCGGAATGTATCTCTATCCTTATCTGAACCTACAATATATGTGAGCGGATCATAGGAAACCGGCATAACCATTCCATAGGGAGCAATATTATTAATGCCATTTTTACCTATGGAGGAAATTAAATACACCGACACACAAGGAGAAGCTATCGGTGAATCTTTTAAAGGAATTTCGATTTTTTTCATTTGTTTCTCCTCTCTTTTTGTATGAATCAGCTTTTATTAATATTTTTCTAGGTTCGTTAAATTTTTATCTAGTTTCCTTTTACCATTTTATAATTTTTTTTAATTAAATATTTTTCTAATAAGATGGAGGTAACTATAACCAGAGGTAGGGAAACCAATAATCTGATCATGCTGAATTTTATCCCCATAAAGGAAATTTCATATAAAGTCATGGGGATTCTACAAATTGCCGCGGCTCCTATATAGGTAAAAACAATACTGAGTTTTGCCCCTTTATTATATAAAGAATAGGCAACGGGAAAAGCCACCAGCAATCCTCCGGCTATCGTCCCTGCAAAAAGTGTAATCCAGATATAGCCTTTCAATCCGGACTGTTCACCTAAATGTTTTTCAATTAGTTCTTTTCTCACCCATATTTCAAATAAACCAATCAGAATAAAAGCGCATGGAAGTATCTTAAGCATATATGTTAAAAAAGAAAGTAAATTAAAAGCTATCTCTTTTCCGGGTTGGTATCCGATAAAAAAAGAAAATACTAGAAAAAGAAAATAAATACATATAAAAATTATTCTTGTTATATTATTTTTTTTTATCAAAATACCTCTCCAAAGAAAATTCCAGTTATTAATGCTACGGTGAGAGCGATGAAAAAACTAACTATATTTCTTATTATGGTTACTTTTACGCCGAAATACTCTCTTTCAATTGGAAAAGTGATGATTCCCACCATCATTAAGGTGGTGGTAAATGCGGATAAGACCATATAAGGAACACCCTTGCTCAGCAAAATCCCGGATAAGGGAAATGCAACAAATCCAGGCATCAAAGTGATTGAGCCGATAAGAGAGGCTAAAAGTAGGCTAATGATCTTGCTGCTATTACTCAAGTAATTAGAGATAACCTCATCAGGAAATAAAAAAAGAATGATTGAAACAAAAATAAGCATGGTAATAAAAGTTGGCACGATTTTCTTAAATTTTACCAAAGCAAGCTTTATTGCTTTATAGGTTTTTTGTTTATTTATAATAAAAGATATAAATAGAATTAAGCCAGTTATTGAATAGGTAACGACCATAGTAATTCTCCTTGTTTTATATCTTTAATTCTTCATTAATTGTCCCGTCAGGAAGCATGTTGTCAGGATGATATCGCCCCTCTGTTTCCATTTTTCTTCGAACACACTGATAATAATCCCCTTTACAATAATCATCAATCCATTTCTTATCTAATTTTCCCTCTTCGAAAAATCTTTTCATGGGACAGACATGATACCATTTACAGAGAGCCTTTGTCTTCATATTGTGATTATTCCCTAAAAAGTAAAATTATCATTAATACGTTATATATTCCGGCTGGTTGGTTAATTAGATGCTTAGTTATTCTTCTAATATTTTTTTAATCTTCTTTTCTTTATACATCTTTTTATCTGCCAGCTGAATTAATTCATCCATGCTTTGAGAATCTTTCGATTCATAACAGGAAAAACCGGAGGTAAAACTGATTCGATAATTTTCAGCTAATTTCTTATTCATTTTGTTCAATGCCCCGTTTAATTTTTCCTTAATGATCGGAGCATCCTTCATACTACTATCCGGAAGAATTAGCAAAAATTCATCTCCGCCAATACGGATAACGATATCGATTTCCCTTAAATTATCGACAAACATTTGGGAAATGTTTCTTAGAACTTTATCTCCTTCTTTGTGTCCAAAAGTATCATTAATCTTTTTAAAATCATCTAAATCTATATAAACCAATAATAAAGAAGATTTATTTCTTTTGGCTAATTTTATTTGCTGGTCAAGAAGAGCTAATCCATGTCCCCTGTTACAGACAGTTGTAAGATTATCATAATGGGCAAGCATTTTTAATTTTTCTTCTAATTTTTTACGTTCACTTATATCTTGATATGAAGCTATAAGCCCTTTAAACTGACCCTCAATTAAAACTTGAGAACTGGAAATAGCTACTAGGAAAAGAGTTCCGTCTTTCTTCTTTCTAATGGTTTCGCAATAAAAATCTTTCTTTAATGATCCTTCAGTTAATTTTTTCCCTTCTTCTAATAAATCGGGAGCATGAATCATGCCATCATCTATATTTCTTCCTTTTACTTCCTCTAAAGTATAGCCGAAGAGCTTGGTAAAGTGGGAATTTATTCTTACGATATTGCTATTTTCATCTGTATAAACTAAAGCCCCAGGGGTACTTTCAAAGAGGCTTGAAAACATTTTTTGAGATTCTTCCAATGCTTTCTCTGTTTTTTTGCGTTCAGTAATATCTAAGTAACTTCCTATTATCCCTTTCCTTTGCGCATCAATTATAATACTAGAACCTGATATTAAAACAGGGAATAGAGTACCGTTTTTTTTCTTTCTAATGCTTTCATAATTAACATAACCTTTAAATAGAGCTGTTTGATCTAATTTATTTCCTTCCTCTAATTTGTCTGCAGGATGAATTATACCATCATTAAGATTTCTTCCTTTTACTTCCTCTATGGTATAGCCAAAGAGCTCAGTAAAACGGGGATTTATTTTTATAATATTGTGATTATCCTCCACATAGACCAGGGCTTCAGGACTATTATTAAAAAGATCAGAAAATTCCTGTTGGCTTTGTCGCAAAACCTCTTCAGTTTGTTTTTTATCTATAGCAGTTGCCACCCCGACAGACATAAATTCCATAATCTCAAGGTCTTTTTTATTGAAAAAATCAGGGCTGGTATAGTTTTGAACAACCATGGCACCAACTGCCTTATCTTTCACTTTTAGTGGTACTCCCAAAAAATGTGTCTTATCGTTAAAAAAACCGGCTTTAGAATTATTAATTTTTCCTTCTGATTCCAATTTTTCTGCCTGTTTTCGGTTTAAAAGGAAGGATTGATTATTCTTTATCATATAGGTAGATAGCATTCCTGTGGCCTCTTTTCCCTCAAGGGGAAATCGTTCCTTTTCATCTGAGTAATAAGGGAAATATATTTTATTTTCTTTTTCATTAAGCATGGAAATAAAAAAATTAGTGGCATCAATTATTTTGTTCAATTCTTTATGGATAGTTTTATAAAGTTCTTTAAGGGAAATGGATGAATTTGCGGCTCTGGAGATATTGTACAAGACTTGTTGCACTTTTTCATTTTTTTTGCGTTCGGTTATATCCTGGTATAAGGCGATAAGACCGGTAACTTCATCTTTGATTTTTACAAAGGAAGTGGAAATACGTACCGGTACAATGGTTCCGTCTTTCTTTTGTCTGACCGTCTCAAAGTTAGTCAAATCTTCGTTTAAGGTATTGCGGGTCAGTGCTATCCCCTCTTCAATCCTGTTTTTAGGATAAAGATTGATTTCATCGATATTCTTACCCAATATCTCTTCTTTAGTATAACCGAAGAGTTCGGTAAAGCGGGGGTTTAAATCAAGAATGGTTCCTTTTGTATCTTGATAGAAAGCGGCATCCGGAATATTTTTAAATATACCGGAAAATTTCTCCTCACTCTGACGCAATTTTTCTTCTGCTTTTTTACGTTCGGTAATATCCCTTCCCACACAAACGATTTCAACTACTTTTCCGTCTTTATCTAATATTGCTTTATCTGCCCATGCTATCCAGCGCCAACCGTTTTTCGTATTCGCCCTTTGTTCATGGTAACAGGTATGTGGTGGTTTATACAATCTTTTCATGGATTTGGCAACCATTTCCCGGTCCTCTTCGTACACTAAAGGCAAGAAGGTATTGCCTAGTAGCTCTTCTTCGGTCTTCCCGTAAGCATGACAATAAGAAGGACTGACAAATAGATATCTTCCATCCGGGTCGATTTTAGTTACCAGGTCATCCTGGTTTTCCAATAATAACTGGTAGTTTTCCTTGCTCTTTTGCAATTCTTCGCTAATTTTTTTACGTTCGGTAATATCTTGATATGTGGCCACAACACCCTTTTCTTTTACGCTTTTCCCTATCCTTGATACACTAACCCGACAAATAATATTTACACCATCTTTTCGTCTACAGGAAAACTCTCCATCATAGGTTCGATGTTTTTCAAGTTGAGGATAGAAGTATTGACTAATTTTTTCATAATCTTTACCAAACGAGTAGAGCATTCTAACATTTTTCCCGATTAATTCTTTTGATTCCCAGCCAAAAATATTTTTCACTGAAGGATTGGCAAAGATTATTTTCCTGTCTTTTATACCAATTACGGCATGAGGAACAGAACTAAGTATAGATAGTTGCAAATTTTCACTTTCCCGCAACTCTTTTTTTGTCTGTTCAAACTCAAAGAGTTTTTGTTGATATTTGTCACTTGTCTTTTTACTTCTATTCACACCTCATAATCCTCTGCAATTACCTCACAACACATTAGCAGGATAAAAATAGGTAATTAATTTTACTGAATTATTTGACTAATGATTGATCCAACAATCTGATTAAATATCTTTGAGGTTTCTGTATCCTTGTATTGGCAGATATAGGGTTTCCCTTCATCTGCAGAGTTCACTATATTTAAATCAATGGGAACTTTGCCCAAGAAGGGTAATTTAAATTCTTCTGCTGCTTTTTTTCCTCCTCCAGATTTAAATAAATCAATATTCTTACCACAATGAGGACACTTTAATCCACTCATATTCTCTATAATACCCAAAATAGGTATTTTGAGATTTTTTAGAAAATTTACACACTTTCGAGAATCTAATAAAGCTACTCCCTGAGGAGTAGTAACTATAACTCCACCATCTAACTCAGGAATAAGCTGACAAATCGACAAAGGCTCATCTCCGGTTCCAGGAGGAGAATCAATTACAAGATAATCTAAAACTCCCCATTGAACTTCCCCTAAAAATTGTTTTAAAGCCATCGCCTTTAAAGGTCCTCTCCAAATAAGAGGAGCATCAGAAGATTCAATCAGGGAAGCCATAGAAACGGCAACTAAATTCGTAGAAACGCTCATCGGAAGAATACCTTCCGGACTTCCCTGTAATTTCTTTCCCTCAAAACCTAACATTGTAGCCACCGATGGTCCATGTAAGTCAGCGTCTAATATTCCTACTTTATAACCTTTTTCACTTAGAGAGCAGGCCAAATTAACCGCTATCGAGCTTTTTCCTACACCACCTTTATTGGAAAGCACTAAAATTTTATGTTTTATCCTAGACATATTATCTTTAAGTTGGTCATTGAGTTTCTTGGCAGCTGATTCTTTTTCTTGTTTTAACTGATTTGCCTTTTTTATATTATTGTTAATATTTTCAGTCATTTTTTTCTCCTATATTTTTCTCTTAAATAAAACAAATGGACATATAGTAATTTTTTGTAGATTACTATTGCCCTTTTATATAAATTATTTTATAGTTTTTCCCTTAAAAAGTAAAAAATATTCCTGTACACTACATAATTCTAACTTCTAATTCCTATATTTTAAATACTTAATAAGTCACAAAAATTTATGAATTGTATTTTTTAGGTTGTCAACTGTATATTCACTTATATTACAAGAGAATTAATCAGAATTCGACTCTTTTTGAATTTTGATCATTCTTTATAACTTCTCTCTCCAAATATTAATGTACCGATCCTTATTATATTCGCTTTTTCCTCGATGGCAATCTGAAAGGAATTAGTCATTCCCATAGAAAGGTATTTCATGTCTACATGAGGTAAATTAATCTCTTTTACCTCATCAAAAATCTTTTTAGTTTCCTTAAAATATGGACGGGAATCTTCCGGATTTCCAAAACGAGGACCCATAGTCATCAAACCCATTATTTTTATGTAAGGCAAAGTGGATATACTTTTTATTAAATCTAATACTTTTCCCGGCAATACACCGAATTTTTGTTCTTCTTTCCCACTATTGACTTCAATTAATACGGGCATGATTTTAGATATTTGGCTGCATTTCTCGTCAATTTCCCTAGCAAGCGAATATGAATCTACTGTCTCGATCATATCAAATATTTTTACTGCTTTTTTCACTTTATTTTTTTGCAAATGTCCGATAAAATGCCATTTTACTTTATTTCCAATGGCTTCAAATGCTTTTTCCGCTTCCTGAATATAATTTTCCCCAATTATTTTTACTCCAGCACTAATTACTTCTTCGATTTCATCCGAGCTCCTGGTTTTTGCAGCAGCAACCAATCCAATATTTTCCGGTAGTTTGTCTAAAATTTTCTTAATATTTTCTTTAATATTTTTCATATACTATTTGGTTCCCCTATAATCATTTTTATAGAATTTAGTAAATTTAAATTTTCAAAATGAGTTCTATGTAAATCTTTTAATGGTTATATTCTACTATTATTCACTTCAAATTACAATGAAAATCATTTAATTGAGCACACCTTGTCAAACGCTTTTTAAGAAGAGTGGATTTATCGCCGGTTGAAACCGGGCTTTGGGTTTAAAGATAAGCTGAAATCAAAAATTTTATTCTGCTTGCCATTTCTCTTATTGCTGTAATGTATCCGATTTTTTAAATTTTCTTAAATAAAATTTCTTCCCCCCATATTCCGATTCGACCAATTTATCCTGTTTTAATAGCTCTTCAATAATTGTCCAATCAGTCTTTGCCCGTTTCAAAAAATCCTGAAGTGCATCCTCTCTCATGGGATGGACTGAAGTAATACTTAGAATATCATCTTTTGCTTCTCCGGTAAATGCAAAAGCATTTCCCTCATAACCTATAAGATATTCTACCTGTTTCACCTTTTCTTTAAGAATATAATAACTCTGATTGACCACTTCTTCAGAAGGAGACTGAACCCAGCTGTCTGCCGGTGGTCTGATTGGTAAAGATAAATATGAACAACTCGGTTTAACCTTAGCTAAGAAATCAGCCACTTTCTTGATATTTTGGCTGTCATCATTAATACCTTTAATTAACATAGTTTCGGTTAACAATTTTCCTTTATAATTATCGGCAAAATTTAATATGCCTTCCAAGATGGATTTTAAATTTAGATTTCGATGCGGGTGATTGACACTTCGCCAAGTACTTTCCTCGACAGAATCTACTTTTAAAGAAACCAAATCAGCTTCTGATAAATTATCTCTTATTTCTTTTCGATCTATAAGTGATGCATTACTGATCACTGCAATTTTCACTCCCAAGGATTTCATTAATCTGATTTCCTGACCTAAATTAATATCCAAAGTAGGCTCTCCATCTGGAACAAAAGTTAAATAATCGATGGGTTCATTTTTTTCTCTACTTTTTTCTATTTTTTCTCGAACTTCATTAAAAATTTGGGAAGGAAAATAAAAGGTTTGCGGTTTTATTTTCATTTTAGAAGTTTTTCCAACCTGACAATATACACAAGAATAACTGCATATTTTTGGCGGAATATTGTTGATACCTAAACTGCGACCCAAGCGTCTGGAAGGGATTGGTCCAAAAATAATCATAGTATCTCCTTTTGAAGATTTATTAATTAGGAATTTGGTTAACATAATTTACGAGATATTTTATTTTATTTCGTTAATTAATTTACTTTTTTATTCTTTATATTTTCTTGTATTAATTGATTAATTAGTTAATTGTCTAATCTCACATCACACATCTTCTATTTCTTAATTGGTTTATTAGTTAATTGGAAAATTGGAGAATCGGTTAATTAACTAATTAACTTAATTTTTTCCCATATATCCTTTATTTCTTGTGTAATTGAATTTTTACTATATTCCACTACCGGTAATCCTTTTACCATGGCTTCAGTTATCACGTTATCAAAATGAATTTTTCCAATTATAGCCACATTATTTTTTTCACACCAATTCTCAATTTTGGCCGTGTTTTCTAAATTAATGTTAAATTTATTAATGATTGCCACCATCTCTATACCAAAATGCTGACCAACTTTTACCACTCTTTGTAAATCATGTAATCCTGAAAGTGTAGGTTCAGTGACAATGACTGCTAAATTTGCTCCAGTGAGTGTTGCTATTAAAGGGCAACCAATTCCCGGTGGTCCATCTACGATCATTAATTCTAAATTATTTTTTTCAGCAATGGCTTGAGCATTTTGTCGCACCAAAGTCACAAGTTTACCTGAATTTTCTTCTGCGATTCCCAATCTTGCATGTACCATAGGTCCGTATTTTGTTTCAGAAATATACCATTCTCCGCAATGATTTTCTTCCATTTTAATTGCCTCAACTGGACATACCCTAGAACATAATCCACATCCCTCGCATGATACCAAGTCAATAGTAACCTGACCATTAATATTTTTAATCGCATTAAAACGGCAGACTTCCTGACATCGTCCACAATTGGTACATTTTTGTACATCCATATTAGGAATGACACCAGCATAAAATTGATGGGTTTCTTTTATTTCCGGTTGAAGTAAAAGATATAGGTTAGATGCATCTACATCACAATCCCCCATCACCTTATTTTTCGCCAGAGCTGCAATGCTGGCTGTAATAACAGTCTTTCCTGTTCCACCTTTACCGCTGATAATTACGATTTCTTTCATTTAAACACCCTCAATTCTAATCATTGCAGAATCATAATCAAATTTCTAATTATGGTCTGTTTATTATCCCTTTTGATAAAATGATTTTCTTTTTCTCTTATCTTTATTTCTTTTTTACAATTTCTTGCATAAGCTGGATAAATTTATTTTCATAAAATGAATTTATTTGTACAATCGGAATTCCCTTAGAATAAGCAATTGCTATTTCTCTGTCCAACGGAATAGAAAGAAGAATGGGAATGTTATTATTTTTACAATAAGCCTCTACTTTATGATCACCAACATCACACTTGTTCAAAACGACCCCATGAGGAATTTTAAGTTTTCTCAAAACTTCTACAGCCAACATAAGATCATGCAATCCAAAAGGAGTTGGCTCAGTCACCAATATCGTATAATCACTTTCTTTTATTGATTCAATGACCGGACAAGATGTTCCCGGAGGTGCATCAATTAAATTTATTGTATTATTTTCATTTTTAATTTTCTTTTTGATTTCCCTTATAATCGGAGGAGCCATTGGTTCTCCGATATTTAAACGGCCGTGAACAAAGTGAATGGATTTGGCACTACCTTCTTCTAAAATTCCTATTTCCTTTCCCTCTTCACTAATTGCCTTTTCCGGACATAACAACGTACAAGCTCCGCAACCATGGCATAAACCGGGAAATACTAAGACTTTATTCTTTGTAACTGCGATAGCATTGTATACGCAAACTTCCGCACACTTTCCACAATAATTACATTTTGTATCATTAATTTTCGGAATAGCTATTTCCACTGATTTCACATTTGAAATATTGGGCTTTAAAAATAGGTGGGCATTAGGTTCTTCAACATCACAATCTAAATATTGCACACTTCTCTTTTTATCTTTAGCTAATACTAAAGCAAGATTTACAGCAATGGTTGTTTTACCGGTTCCACCCTTCCCGCTTGCTACTGAAATGATCATTTAGTTCTATCCTTCCCTTTAATTCTACTGTCTTACCATCATGGTATTACACTTGGGACATTTTATACTTGTGCAGACAGCCCCTACTTGATGAGCAACTATCGTTCCACAATTAGGGCAAACACAATTGCCACCTACACCGATTCCTCCACCACCGCGACGTCCCTGTCCAGTATTTCTTCCTAACCCTCTTCCGGTTCCCGGACCCTGTCCACTTGGACCTGTTCCATCTCCTCTTGGCATTTTCTTACCTCCTTGTTTTATTAATTTACCAACTACTGTTATACCATTATAAATATTTGTTCAATAAGTTCGGTTTAAAATTTATTCTTTTAAATATATACTTATCCTTAAATAATTTCCCAGTTAATGTTGATGATTTTCTTCATTTGGATGGTCACATTCATCCTTGTCTAAGCCATATCCTTTTCCAATTCCTGGTTTACATGAAGACTCACCCGTTTCTAATTTTCCTTGAGCAAATTTTTCTATTATTTCGGTAATTTTTCCTGTAACTCCTACTATTGGTGTAATTTCTTTTTCGGTAAATAGACTTTGGGCCCTCATACCCATTCCTCCACAAATGATAATTGTTGCACCAAGATCAGTCAAAAATTGAGGCAAAAATCCTGGATGGTGACCGGGATTTTTTATTTCTTCCATCTTTAATACTTTTCCATCAGTTATTTCAACAATCGTAAAAGAAGGACATCTTCCAAAATGTTCAGATACAAATCCTGAATCTGTTGAAATTGCTATTTTCATTCTTTACTCTCCGCTTTTCTTGAATTTTTCTACTTCATACCCGTATGAGAAGAAGTGCTGGCACCGGAAATTGTTTTAAACCCACCTGATTTAAACTTGTCTATCGCTTCTTGAATAGTCCCGCTGGCTCCTGCAATAATTTCTATTCCTGCTGCATTTAGAGTTTGAAATGCATTAGGTCCACAATTCCCCGTTAATACAGTTTTGATTCCTTTATCAGCCATCAATTGCCCTGATTGAATACCTACACCTCCCATTCCCTGGGCATTTGTATTATTAATTGCTTCAAATTGATTGGTATCTAAATCAAATAATATGAAATAGTGGCATCTACCGAATCGAGGGTCAACCTTATCCTCTAATTTTGCTCCCATAGATGTGATTGCTATTTTCATTTTTCTATCCTCCACTTTTTATTTTAGTAATTTTTATTTAGATTAATATTGTATATTTTATAACTTTTTTGTATAAAATACAATTTTTTCACCTTATTTAGAATCTTGCTTATCAAATTTATAAGTTCAAATAACGCTCTAGTTCCGTTTTAATATTGTATTAGTTATTTCTATATTTCGCTAAATTTTTTAAGGAAATAACCCGTTATATCCAATTTTATTTCAATTATTAGAAGTAAAACATTTCTAGTAAATCATTTTTACTCTTATTTTTGACAACAATATTTCGGATTTTTACATGGTTTTCCTACTACGCCAACATTTTGATCTGATTTTGAAGCGGAGGGATAATCATTTTTATAAAATCCCGAACCTTTGAGAATAAATCCAACATTTTCGCTAATGATTCTTTTAACTTTTCCCTGACATTGAGGACAAACCTCTATAGGTTTATCATTTATATTCTGCCGTTTTTCAAATTGATTTGCGCACTGTGTACATTTATATTCATAAATAGGCATTTAATATTTTTATTTTCTCCTTAAAAAAATGTAAATAAAACTTGGTAGAAAGGAAATATTTTCTTTCTACCAAGTTTTCAAGGTAAATTATTTATTACTTTTCGTTTTTTCCAATTCTGCAATTCGTTTATTTATAGCTTCCAGTTGCTCTTTTAACATATTGGCTTCATTACTCAATGCCCCAATCTCCTGTTTTGGTTCTATGGAAGGTTGATAATAACTACCGCCATATACCGGTGGATTATAATAGGGAACTTGATTTGCATATCCAAACCCAAATCCTCGGCCATAACCTCTGCCCATACCCATTCTACCTCCATAGGAATTCGCAAAACCAGGTGTAGAATAACCTGCACAATATCCTGCTGCTCTTCCGGTCATTGAACCTAATCCTCTTGGTCCTGTTCCATCTCCTCTTGGCATTTTTTTCATCTCCTTTCTGTTTTATTTATTTAATTTCTATTATATTTTCTAAACATTATCAATGAAATTAATGCAAATAGACAATCGGTCAATTTTCTCCTGAACATTTGTCACATAGACCATAAAATTGAACTGTATGACTTTTTATTTCAAAATTATATTTTTTAGAAAGTGTTTTTTCCGTTCTTTTAAAAAGCTCTAATTCCTCATCAATAAAATCTGTGTAATCTATTACTCTTCCACATT
>Ga0307991_1001911_pt1 | contig 14316 bp, 10 predicted proteins | sample EllFjometagen131_FD_203146 | JGI IMG/M metagenome (GOLD analysis project Ga0307991, IMG submission 203146) | Marine microbial communities from Ellis Fjord, Antarctic Ocean - #131 | ecosystem: Environmental > Aquatic > Marine > Unclassified | place: Southern Ocean | collected 2014-10-08
ACTTCTGAAAAGCGCCTTCTCGGAGGCATATAGCATCTTCGATAAAATCTCTCGGTTTATCAGCCAATATTTAGATTTAGATTGTAAAGATGAAAAAAACTTGTATTTCCGTGATATCTGGAAGGTGAGGAATGAAGACAATAAGATGGTAATCAGGCCGGAGATAATCGATTCAAAAAATATAAGTCTATATGCTTTATACGATATTTATTTGGACTTTCAAGGGGAGGAATATCAAATAATTTCTCGAATAAGGAATTCGTCAGAGCACGAACGATTGATAATTCATAGTTCACAATGGAATGGCCAAGAAGATAAAAACAATATTAGATATGATTCGATGTTGTCAGAAACACTTAGGTTATTCCAGTTGGGTAGAGCAGCGGTTATATATTTGATAAACTTTGTTCAAATGCGAGAAATGAGAAAGAAACAAGATACTCCAGGCCTAGTGCCAGAGATTATTGTGGACACCCTTCAATCTTTTTAATTGAATAAAAAATTATGATAACCAAAATATTGGATTGGTTTCTAAATATTATTGGGATGGTACTGGGATACTCCGGTGCAGAGAAGAAAATTCCTGAGGTAATTTTGGATAGAGTAGAACTTGCAAGAGACCCAAGAACACAATTCTTTTTGAAAAATACGGGTGATAAAACCGCCTTTAATATTTCTTTTGGTACAATCGAAATTAATTTCCGTGACTTCGTTATCATTTATTTTGAATTTGAAAAATTAAATAATCTTCATCCAGGGGAAGAGAAACAAATAAAATATATAACCTATATAATTGAAAATGATGGAAGAAAAGTTCAATGCGATTCAGCTGATGATTTATATTCACCGATGTTCTATCCAGAATATCAGTATAAGCAGAACTTTGATTTAAAGATTCAATATTACGATTCCTCCGGAATGGGCTATCTGACTCATTTCAGCTTAGGAAAAGATGGGATAATTACGGGTAAAATTGTTCGGGACTTCTCGATAAAGAAGATTCTAAGAATAATACTAAAAAGAGGTATTAGAATTGAGGAATTAAAATATCCACATTATGTGTTTAAAATCGAGAAAGAAAATTGAGCTATAGGATGAATTGTAATCGACTAATTAAAATCAGTGGGGTAAAAAATGCTAAAGCGAATAAGAATAAAAGGATACAAGTCTTTTCAGGACCTGGATCTTAAACTCGGTGAGTTCTGTGTTCTGTTTGGCCCTAACGCGGCGGGTAAGAGCAATTTTCTTGATGCCCTTCAATTGCTCGGGCGAGTGGTTAATTCAAGAAATCTGAATGAAGCCTTTGAACCCCCCTATCGAGGGAACCCTCTGGAATCCTTTTCATTTCCACAAACAGGTTTGAAAGGTCTGCTTGAAAAGGATTCCGCACGGTTTAGCATGGAGATAGATGTGGAATTGTCAACTGGCGTCATTGAGCAAATCGATCGCTATATCCGGAAATTGCGCCAGACTAAAATGGTTAAGGAAGAGCCTGGATCATATTTGAAAAACGGAAAATCTGACTATATTCGCGAGAGATTGCTTCGATATCGCATAGAGATTGAGATTTTGCCTAAATCAGGGATTCTAAGAGTGGTGGACGAGTATCTGGCGGCACTTACCATTAAAGGAACACCAAAAGCCGGTCGTGCTCCTTTTCTGGAGAAGGTAAAGGACAAAATTCATCTCCGGATGGAGGGTCAGGCCCACCCGACTTATTATGATCTCTATCTTGATCACAGTGTTCTATCCCGCCCATTGTACGCTCCTCATTACCCTCACGTAACCGCCTTCAAAGAGGAGTTGTCAAACTGGCATTTCTTCTATTTCGAGCCGCGGGAAAGAATGCGGATGGTAAATCCGGTAAAGGAGGTGCGTCATATCGGATTAATGGGCGAGGAATTAGCCGCCTTTCTAAATACCTTGCGGGCTGTGAATGAAAAACAACTTTGGGGCATTGAGAAGGCTCTCCATGCCATCATTCCCTCTGTTACGGGGATAGATGTTAGTGTTAATGAAATCGGCGAAGTTGAATTGCGCATTATGGAAGGTAAAACCCCCATCCCGGCCCGCATTGTTTCGGAGGGGACTCTGAGAATATTGGGTTTACTTGCTCTGGGAGCAACAAAAGACCCGTTTTCACTGGTAGGATTTGAGGAACCGGAAAACGGCGTTCATCCCAGGCGAATACGGTTAATCGCAGAACTTTTAAAATCTCGTGCCCAACAGGGCGATACACAATTGATAGTCACCACCCATTCGCCCATTTTGCTGGATATGCTTTCAAACGATAACCTCTATGTTTGCCGTAAATTGGAAGGGAAAACAGATATCCAACCATTTGACGTATGGGGACCACTTGCCCGTCGATCCGGCATAGATAATGCACTTGAAGAAGAAGAGGAAAAAGGGGCACATTCGATTTCCACCCGGATATTACGGGGTGATTTCGATGCATAAGATAATTCTATTTGGAGAGGATTATGGGCATGAAACTGTGCTTAAAGCCCTGATTTCTCGATTAGCCGATAATTACAATCTGCGGATCAACATCACTACTCGAAGTGCTCAGGGGGGTGCCGGACGGGTTCTATCAGAGGTCGAAGAGTTTTTAAAAGATGTTGATGTGGGGATAGAGTGTTTACCGGATCTTCTGGTTGTGGCGATTGACGCCAACTGTATCGGGATGAATAAGAAAATCGCTGAGATTGAGCAGAAAATTCCCGCCAGTCTGGATCAAATGGTTATATGTGCCGTACCAGATCCTCACATCGAACGTTGGGTTCTTCTCGATTCACATGCTTTTAAGAATGTTTTGGGGGTAGGATGCGAGGCGCCGAAATTCAAATGTGAACGGGGACGTTATAAGCTCCTTCTAAGCAATGCAGTTAGGCAAGCAGGAATAAAACCTCTCCTTGGAGGTCTGGAGTTTGCCGAAGATATTATTAAGGAAATGGACCTGAAATTGGCTCAAAGAAAGGATAAGTCTATTAAAAGGACCATATCGGAAATAGAAAGGTTCTTGAAAAGATGGATCGCGGATAAGGGCGCAGGGTAAAACCCGGACTATTGACAGGTATGGGGACCAGCTCGTTTCTGTCTCGATTAGCTCGATATCTACTTCCGCCACATATTCTCTCTCATTCACGAGTTTAATGTAATCCCTTGTAGTCATTATTTCCTCGCAGAAATCAGCCGCTCCAATTGAATCAAGCGGGGTAGGTGGGTGCAAGATTGCAAAGAGGAAGGTGGAAGTATTAGAAAATCACCGAGTTGGTGATTGAATATCGTACAATAAACCTCCGTCCTCCTTATGTCCTTCTCGGAATAAACTCCTGTTTAGTTGAACTATCTCGGAATAGAAGAAAAATTTGCCCATAGAATTTAATTTATTCGTTAATTCCTTGTCCGGGAGTAATAGTCGTATTATAGTAATCCTAATTTCCCCAAGAACTATAGTGCCTTCGGCACTATAGTAAAAATATATACGTTAAAGATCGTTGAAGACCGTAGGATTAAAACCAGTTTAATTTTTACGGAGTAAAAATTATAATTATGAAACCGTCTGATTTTGTTCATCTCCATGTTCATACCGAGTATAGCCTCCTTGACGGAGCTTCCCGGATTCCGGCGTTGCTGGAGAGAGGGGCACGGCTTAAGATGCCAGCTATGGCAATCACCGACCATGGAACTATGTCCGGAGTGATAAAGTTCTATAAGACGGCATTTGATGTCGGGATCAGGCCGATAATTGGAGCGGAACTCTACGTTGCTCCCGGGTCCCGGTTCGATAAGACCGGCGGAACGAAATCGACTCCTTCTCATATCACTCTTCTGGCCCGGGACGAGGTTGGCTATAAAAATCTCATGTTCTTATCTTCGAAAGCTTACCAGGAAGGGTTTTATTATAAACCCCGAATCGATCATGAGTTGTTCAGTTCGCATTACCAGGGTTTGATTGCTCTCAGCGGGTGCTTGAAGGGTGAAATCCCTCGGGCTTTGCTGGCCGGCAACCGGGAAAAGGCCGAAGCTTGCCTCTCTTTCTACTCCGATCTTCTGGGAAAAGATAATTTTTATCTGGAGATAATGGATCATGGCATCCCCGAACAGAAGCAGGTAAATAAACTTCTGATCGAACTATCTCGCCGAACCGGAGTTCCTCTGGTGGCTTCCAATGACTGCCATTATGTCTTAAAGGAGGACGCATTCTCTCAGGAGATTCTCCTCTGTATTCAGACCGGCCGTAAGCTGGATGATGAGAAAAGGATGAAACTATCCTCGGAAGAGTTCTATCTTAAATCAGTGGATGAGATGGAAGCTCTCTTTGGGGAGGTTCCGGAGGCGATCATGAATACCAGAGCGATTGCTGATCGCTGTCATCTGGAGATAGAGTTCGGTATCGATCTCCTCCCTAATTTTCCGCCCCCTCCGGGAAAGCGGCCGGATCAATACCTCCGGGAACTCTGTGAGGGGGCAATCGAACAGCGCTATGGGAAGAATTCTGCCCAGGTTCAGGGGCGCCTTGATCATGAACTGAAAGTAATTGAGGGAAAGAAATTTGTCAGTTATTTCCTGATTGTCTGGGATCTTATCCGCCACGCGAAGGAGAGAAAGATCCCGGTTGGGCCCGGGCGCGGATCGGCGGCCGGGAGTATAGTCGCGTATCTGCTGGGGATTACGGATATCGACCCGTTTCGGCATGATCTGCTTTTTGAGAGGTTTCTCAATCCCAACCGGACTACCATGCCGGATATCGATATAGATATCTCCGATAAAGGCCGGGCCGAGCTGATTCACTATACTACCGATAAATACGGGGCGGATCATGTCGCTCAGATTATAACCTTTGGATCTATGAAGGCGAGGGCGGTAATCCGTGATGTGGGGAGGGTGATGGGGATCTCCTACGGTGATGTGGATAAGATTGCCAAGCTGGTCCCTCCGGGGCCGAAGGTTACCCTAAAAAAAGCTCTCCACGTAGAACCGAAACTCCAGGAACTCTATGAAAAGGATGCCCAACACAAGAGTTTATTCGATATCTGTTTCAAGCTGGAAGGGATCTCGCGGCATGCCGGTACCCATGCCGCCGGAGTCCTGATCTCCCGCAATCCCCTGATAGAGAATGTACCTCTCTGCCGGGGCAAGGAAGATGAAGTTATCACTCAGTTTGATATGTATGATTCGGAAGAAGTGGGCCTCTTGAAGATGGATTTTCTGGGACTGCGTACTCTCTCCGTTATTCAGGATGCGATCGATCTGATAAAGAAGACTCAGGGAAAGGTAATCGAGTTGGAGAAACTCCCGCTTGAAGATCTTGATACCTTCCAGCTCCTCTCCAAGGCCAATACGTTGGGAGTATTTCAGCTAGAGGGATCGGGGATGCGCGATCTATCTACCCGGATCGGCTTGAAGCAATTTGATGATATTCTGGCCCTGGTTGCTCTCTTCCGCCCCGGTCCGATGCACATGCTGGAGGACTATATCTCCAGGAAACACGGCAAGGTCAAGTTGAAGTATGACCATCCTTTATTGGAGCCGATCCTGAAAGATACATACGGTATAATGCTCTATCAGGAACAGGTAATGCTGATCGCGAACAAGCTGGCCGGATTTACCATGGCCAAAGCCGATACTCTCCGGCAGGCGATGGCGAAGAAGAAAGCCGATAAGATGGCTCAACTGGGGGAAGCTTTTATCAAAGGGGCGCAGGAAAGGGGGGTTAAGAAGACGGTAGCGGAGAAGATATTTCAGGATATGTCCCGTTTTGCCGAGTATGGTTTCAATAAGTCTCACAGCGCCGCTTACGCCCTGATCGCTTACCGGACTGCGTATTTAAAGACCCACTATCCACGGGAGTTTATGGCCTCGTTGCTTACCAGCGAGATCAATAATATGGATAAGATGATGATCTATGTGGCCGAATGCCGGGAGATGGGGATTGAGGTGCTGCCTCCCGATATTGATGAGAGTTACGCGGAGTTTACCGTGGTCGGGGATAATATCCGGTTTGGATTGAACGCGATTAAGAACGTGGGGAAAGGGGCGGTGGAATCGATACTGGAATCCCGCCGGGAGGGGGGTCCATTTACTACCTGGTTTAACCTGCTGGAGCGGATCGATCCGTCCGCGGTTAACAAGAGGGTCCTGGAGAGTTTGATTAAATGCGGAGCGGTGGACCGTCTTCCCGGGTATCGTTCTCAGAAAATGGGCTGTCTGGCCGATACGCTTCAACGGGCTCACCGGACCCGGAAGGACCGGATGGCGGGCCAGTCCACACTCTTCGATCAGTTCGAAGAGGAAGATGAGAAACACGGCATAACCGGTTTCGCGGATATAGAAGAATGGCATCAGAATGAGTGTCTGGCTATGGAGAAAGAACTGATGGGCATGTATATCTCCGGCCATCCTTTAATCGCTTATGAAAAGAATCTCAAGGCGTTTTCGTCGCATTCAATTTCGCAATTAGGTGGTTTGAAGGATCAGAGCAAGGTAAGAATCGGCGGGATTATCGAGCAGATCGATGAGAGGACATCCCGGAAGAACGGCAAGAAATTTGCCTTCTGTCAACTGGAGGATCTAACTGGCGTGGTTGAGATTACTGCCTGGAATAAAGAGTTTCAGGAGTTCAGTCCACTCCTCCAGCCGGGCCAGATTATCTTTGTAGAAGGAAGAGTTACTGCCCGGGAGAGAGGGAGTAATGTACAGATCCAGAAAGTCTATCCGCTTGACCGGGCGCAGGAACTCTTCTCCCGGGCACTGCATATTAATCTTCATCTCACGTCTGTTGACCGGGAGAGTCTCCTGAAATTGTCCGGGATCCTCAAAAGTGCCCACGGTCGATGTCCGGTTTATCTGGATTTTGATTACGCGACCGGAGAGAAGGTTCTGATGAAGTCCGGCAATCAATTCAGTGTCAGGTGTACACCCGGTCTGATTGATGAGATTGAGGCGATCCTGGGTGAGAATACAGCGTTTATAAAGACTTAACTTCCTGCTTTGGAATTATATTATTCCTTTATGTCTTGGTGTATTAGTTGCAAAAAGATGTAAAGCTATGATCAAGATTGTACTTGTGTAAGTCGTTGGCACTTGGTAAAGTAAGTTTTATTAGTAATAAATATGGATAGATTTTAATTTTTACGGAGTGAAATTAACAGGGGGGAAAAGATGACGAAGCGTGATCTGGTAGTAAAGATAGCCAATGAGACCGGGCTGACTCAGTTGGCGGTCAAGGAAGTTATCCAGAAATTTTTAGATAGTATAGTTGAGGATCTGGCGAATGGAAAGAACGTTGAATTCCGCAATTTCGGTGTCTTTCAGTGCAGGTACCGAAAGGCCCGGATCGGGCGTAATCCCCGCAAGCCCCAGGAGACGGTAGAGATCCCGGCCCGGTATGTCGTCCGTTTTAAGGAGGGGCGAGTGATGAAGGAAAAGATGACCCGGAGAACAGCGAACAGCTAGTCTGATTGAGAGTCTAATCCAGGTAGAGTGTACTCGAAAAGTCTTTTTACCACGAAGGACACGAAGGACACGAAGAAATTTAATAAATTTTCGTGATCGTCGTGTCCTTCGTGGTTTTAATTAGCTCTATTTTAATGGAAAGAGATAAGGCGTTAGTATTGAAATGAAATATCAGGCAGTTAAAGGGATGGCGGATATCTTCGGGGAATCGGCCCGAAGATTTTCCGCTCTGGAAGCCCTGGCCAGGGTGGTGGGGTTTCGCTACGGCTACGAGGAGATCCGCACCCCGTTGGTCGAGCCGACCGAACTTTTTGTCCGGAGTATCGGTGAGGCAACCGATATTGTGGAGAAAGAGATGTTCTCATTCCCCGGACCAGGAGAAAAAAGTCTGAGTCTCCGTCCGGAAGGTACTGCCGGAGTTGTCCGGGCCTATCTTCAACATTCGGTTTATGCCCAGCAGGGAATTTCCCGTTACTATTATATGGGACCAATGTTCCGTCGAGAGAGGCCGCAAGCCGGCCGCCGCCGACAGTTCCATCAGTTTGGAGTAGAAGCGCTGGGGATTAGTCATCCGGCTATTGATGTGGAGATTATCGATCTCCTGATCCGTTATCTTGAAGATGTCGGTCTGGAAGGATGGGAGCTTGGTATCAACAGCGTGGGATGTTCCCAATGTAGGCCTGATTACCGGGAAAAGTTGGTTGATTATCTGATCGAGCATCAGGAGGAACTCTGTGATCTTTGTGTAAGAAGAACAAAGACTAATCCCCTCCGAGTTCTGGACTGCAAGAATCCCGGATGCCGGGCAGTACTCGTTGAGGCGCCGAAGCCGGCTGAGTATCTTTGCGATGAATGTGATGCTCATTTTCGTGAAGTCCAGGGGTTGCTGGAAGCTCTGGAAATTCCGTTTATGGTCAGGCCTTTTCTGGTCCGGGGTCTTGATTATTATACCAGCATTGTCTTCGAGGTCTCCGGGCCGTCATTGGGCGCCCAGGACACGGTTGCCGGCGGTGGACGTTACGATACTTTAATTGAGGAGTTAGGTGGTCCCTCCCTCGGCGCTTCCGGGTTTTCAATCGGGTTGGAGCGTCTCCTGTTAGGGCTGGAGGGGAGCGAGATTCCTGATCCTATACCCCCGTGTGGTTCACTCTACCTGGTCACGGTATCCCCGGAAGCGTTCCGGCCTAATTTTATTCTTCTCTCGACCCTGCGCCAAAAAGGATTTTCCGCTATTATGGATTATCAGGAACGAAGTATCAAAGCTCAGATGCGGGAGGCCAACAAACGCGGTGTTGATTATGTCCTGATACGGGGCGAGGAAGAGATCGCGAAGGGCGGAGTGAAATTGAAGGATATGAAGAACGGAGAGGAGAGGTTTGTGTTGGAGGGGGATGTGGGAAGGGAATTGATGAAGATTAAAGACTGAACTTCCAACGTTCAACCAGCCGTCGCTAAAGCTATGGCGGGCAGGCTGCTCAACTTCCAACGTTCAACGACGAGGCTACAGGCGACTGGCATCGGTCATCCGTCCTCAATCTTTTTTCAACATCAAGGACTGGCAAAGATTTTACAAAGTTAATGTCACAATATTGACGAAATTAAAACTAAAATTTTACGAAGGAAAATTTTATAATGGAGTTCTGGAAAAGAGATCATATGTGCGGGGAGTTGCGATCCTCAGACGAGGGGAGCCAGGTGGTATTATCCGGCTGGGTTAGACGGCGGCGGGATCATGGGGGAGTAATATTTATCGACCTCTGCGATCGGGAAGGGGTGACCCAGGTGGTATTCAGCCCGGAGATAGATCAGGCAGCTCATAAGATTGCCGAAGGGCTCCGGTCGGAATACGTGGTCGCGGTAAAAGGTCTGGTCCGGCCCCGTCCGGATGGTATGGTCAATCAAAAGCTGCCGACCGGAGAGATCGAGGTCGCGGCCGGCTCGCTTCAGATCATTAACCGGAGTCTTACCCCGCCATTTCCAATTGAAGATGAGGAAGATCTTCAGGAGGAGATCCGACTTCGTTACCGGTATCTTGACCTTCGCCGTCCGGCGATGCTGAAAAACCTCCTCCTCCGCCATCGGGTTACCGGGCGGGTCCGGGAGATTCTTACCGAGAAGGGGTTCTGGGAGATCGAGACTCCGATCTTAACCAAGAGCACTCCGGAAGGCGCCCGTGACTACCTGGTCCCGAGCCGGGTCCACCCCGGGAAGTTTTACGCGCTCCCTCAATCGCCTCAGCTCTTCAAGCAGATGCTGATGGTAGCTGGAGTAGATAAGTATTTCCAGATTGCTCGATGCCTGCGGGATGAAGATCTCCGGGCCGACCGGCAGCCGGAGCATACCCAGATTGATATGGAGATGTCTTTCGTCTCGCCGGAAGATATATTCATGGTGGTAGAGGATATGATCCAGAAGATCTTTGGCGAGTTCGTCGGGGTTGATGTTCAGCTGCCCCTTTTACGGATGCCGTATCCGGAAGCTATGCTGAAATATGGTAGTGATAAGCCAGATCTCCGGTTTGGATTGGAGATACGGGAGTTGAATGAAATTTTTGCCGGGAGCGAATTTAGGGTCTTCAAGCAGGTGCTGGAATCCGGTGGCGTGATTCGGGGGTTCGTGGTCCCCGGTGGAGCCCGGCTCTCTCTCAAGCAGCTGGATGACCTGACCGGATTTTCTCAGGAAGCCGGGGCCGGTGGACTGCTCTGGATCCTCTTCAAGGAAGACGGTGGCTTGAAATCGCCGATGAAGAAGTTTCTTCCCGAGGAGACACTGGATCGTATCCGGGAAGAGCTCTCCTGCGTGACGGGTGACTGCGTGATGATGGTAGCCGATAAGCCGGAAGTGGCAGCGGAGGCGCTGGGAAGACTTCGCCTGAGGCTGGCAAAGGAGTTCGATCTGGTCCCGAAAGATAGCTATAAATTTCTCTGGGTGGTCGATTTCCCCCTGCTGGGATATAATGAAGAAGAAGAACGTTTTGACGCGGTTCACCACCCCTTCACCAGTCCTTACCCGGAAGATATCCCCCTGCTTGATACTGATCCTTTGAAAGTCCGTTCCCGGGCCTATGATCTGGTCCTGAACGGGACGGAACTGGGGGGAGGATCAATCAGGATCCACCAGAATTCGGTGCAGGAGAAGATGTTCGGGTTGCTCAATATTAGTCCGGAGGAGGCCCGGGATCGCTTTGGCTTCCTCCTGGAGGCGCTGCAGTACGGCGCGCCGCCGCATGGAGGAATCGCGCTTGGGCTTGATCGACTTTTGATGCTGATGGGTGGACTTGATTCAATCCGCGACGTGATCACCTTCCCCAAGACCCAGAAGGCGATCTGTCTGACTACCGCTTCGCCGTCTGAAGTTTCTACAAAGCAACTGAAGGATCTGCACATTGAGTTAGCGCCGGATGCGCAGTTAAAATAAAAAACCGAACGTGTAACGCTCAACCAGCCTTCACCAAGGCTATGGCAGGCAAGGCGCGCAACATCCAACGTTCGACGGACAGCCACGAAGGGGCGACATATAATAGGCCGGGGCGTAAGCACCGGTTCAAAAGTGGAACATCGAACGTCGAACCAGCCGCCGCTAAAGCTATGGCGGGCAGGCTGTTCAACGTCGAACGAAAAGCCCATAAGGGGCGGTAGACAATAGACCGGGGCGTTAGCCCTGGGAAAAGAATGAGCATTGAATCCCGCAGATAAATTACGTGCGGGACAGGTGTTTAACATCAGACGGATCAGTCAGATTCGATCGATCCGTCTGAAAAAAACGTCCGCCATTTGCCAAGATTCGTGTGATTCGCGGATTAATAATGGGCTGAGGTAGAGGTGTCTTTTGCGAATTTTGCGCTTTTTTGCGGCTAAAAAGGGAAAAATCAAATGGTTAAAATATTCAGTTTTATTATTCTGATCGGATTAATGGCTCTCCAGTCCGGCATGCCGGGAATTGCTGGCGATGAAGAAAGCGTTCAGCCGGATCCGGTTAAAACCGCGGTTATTCCACAACCTGCCCCGGCGAAGCCGGAGTCCACCCCGGTGATAGAGTCTCCGGAAAATGTGATTCCGCTCTCCGAGCGAAAGGATATCATTCTCCTCAGTAAGTTTTACCGGGGAATGAATGATGATGATGTCCCTGAGGGATGGGATCTGGATGACAAGAAAGAGCCGATTGATATATCGCTGGTTAAGGAAGGTGAGCAGTTCGCAGTTTGTTTTAAGAGTAAAGCCAGTGCCTTCGGAATCTACAATGAACAGGACTTTGATATTAAGGACTATCCTATTCTAAACTGGGAATGGAAGGTGACCAAACTCCCTGAAGGAGGAAATTTCCTTGATGAAGATAAGGATGATCAGGCGGCTCAGGTATATGTTTCATTCGGCTCCCTCTCGTTCTTTAATAAACCATTCGTTAAAGCGGTGGGTTATTACTGGTCCAGTACTCTCCCCATTGGGACCGAGGGTGAATGCCCGACTTGGAGCAAGAGCCGGGCGATTGTTATCGAGACCGGGGAAGAGAAGCTGGGAGAGTGGATAGCGGAGAAGAGGAATGTCTATAAAGATTACGAGAGACTTTTCGATGATGATGATCCGTCCGATGTCAGCGCACTCCGCCTCTATACCAACTCCCAGCACACCAAAACCGGTACTGAGGTCTTCTTCCGGAATATATATTTTTCAAAAAAGTAATTTTTATTTGACATAAAAGCATAAATAGTTAATATGGAATTCAAAATATGTAAGGGATGGAAATTCCATCCTGAAACAAAAATTTTCCATCGGGAAAATTTTAAAAGGAGGTTTGTATGAAAGGATTGTTAGTAGTAGGTATTTTAGCTGTACTAGTTGTTCCCCTGGCCGGTTGTGTTATGCCAACTGGTGCTCCGATTGCGGGTATGATTTACACCGATGTTACCGGACCGGGTTATGCCATTGATTCGAGTGCTTCTTTCTCGAAAGTTGGTACATCCGAGTGTTCGGGGATCATCTGCGTTGCCACCGGCGATGCCAGTGTTCAGAAAGCCGCCCAGTCCGTCGGGATCACCAAGATCCATCATGTTGATGTTAATTACATGAGCATCCTCGGTCTTTACGGCAAGGTTGTCACCACTGTATATGGTGAATAAAACAAACTATTTTCACCCATTCGGGTGAAAGCAATTTGTTTTACCGGAAAAGCCGCCCCGCTTCGCGGGGCGGCTTTTTTTTGTGAGTACTAATTTACTGCTTTGAAATTTTCTCTCCCGAAATACTTCGGGATCCCGAGTTGCTTCATATTAAGTCTCGGGACCGAAATACTTCGGGATCCCGAGTTGCTTCATATTAAGTCTCGGGACCGAAATACTTCGGGATCCCGAGTTGCTTCATATTAAGTCTCGGGACCGAAATACTTCGGGATCCAGAGTTGTTTAATATTAAGTCTCGGGACAATAAACCGCGGATTAGACGGATTATTTTTTCTTTTAATCAGCATAATCCGCTTAATCCGCGGTTAAAAAAGTTGCGAAGCTAAGTTCTTTTACCGGGGTTAGCACTCCGGTATATTTCCGCGGTTTAAAAGAAGGTTTAAGATATCAAAAAATCGTAATACCTCTTCGTGGTGATATCTATTTAAAAAAATCCATAACCGCGGAATAGAAGTCTATATCATCCGGAAAACGGTTGCTCAGTTCCTCCATCGGGCAGATCCCATTGCCGTCACCCCGGAGTATGGCATCAGTCTCTTCTCTCCATACAACCGGGATTGAATAAGCTGATAAGTACTTTAACGCTTCGCGCGAGATTACACCGGCCGTGACTGTGCCGATCATCTTAGACCTGACGATCAGCCGTGCCGCCGCTATCCCCACCACCTTATCCGTCAGTGAGGCATTCTCCACCCGGCCGGTCCATTCAACCACACATTCCAGCAGCGGCCTCAACCCCCTCTTTTTCGAGGTGAAGATTACCTTCTCTCCGTCTCTAAGAATCAGTGAAAATTCTGTTTCCCCAGATTCAAAGATTCCATTTTTATCCTGTAACTTTGACATAATTTTTATAAAAGAAGTGCCTAAAGTGCCTAAAGTGCGCTAAAGTGCCTAAAGTTATTCACCTTCACCTGGTTTTACCGGCCCTGGCATCCAGCTTAAGCCATATGGTCAAAGTTCACACCCAAAGAGAGATGAAAATATTTTATAAGGTTTAAGTGAATTCCATCGCCTCGTGCTCATAACGATGTGGTTGTAGCCGCGGTCGATGACCGCGGATGACAAGGGCCACGGTCAACGACCGCGGCTACAGTGCTCGATGGCAACCCGGCAAATCAGGACAGAGCATAAGACAACGAGGTTCAGTGAAAGTTTACCATATTTTATTTATTATTATAAAAAAATTGCCAGCGCGGGGTTTTTAACTTTAGGCACTTTTCCGTCAGAGGCGGATCAGCCTCTGGCTGAAGCGCATTTCAAACTTTAGGCACTTAAGGCACTTTTTCTCAAATGTTCCCGATATTACTAATCTTAATGGTGATTGCATTTTTTTATGCCATTGCCCGGGCTAAGAGAAGGGAAGCCGGTTGGCAGAAACTCTGCCGTCGGTATAACTTACAGTTTGAAGGAAGCTGGTTTTCTTTCTTCTCGACCCCGATCAAGATCAGCCCGTATTGGGAGTTCTTCCAGCTATTCTCCAAGGGGCATAGCCGTAAGGTTATATATCGGGGACGCGGGCAGTACCGTGGGTATTCTATTGAAGTTTTTGATTACCAATATACTACCGGATCGGGCCGGAGCCGGCAAACTCATTATTTTACTCCGCTTCTGGTTCATACTCGCTCTCAGCTCGGAAAGATAATTATTCGCCCGGAAGGGTTTCTTGATAAGTTGGCTGC
>Ga0307991_1001913_pt1 | contig 14309 bp, 13 predicted proteins | sample EllFjometagen131_FD_203146 | JGI IMG/M metagenome (GOLD analysis project Ga0307991, IMG submission 203146) | Marine microbial communities from Ellis Fjord, Antarctic Ocean - #131 | ecosystem: Environmental > Aquatic > Marine > Unclassified | place: Southern Ocean | collected 2014-10-08
GGCGCGGGTCTCTATCAGGTTTTGAATATGTGTGCAATTGGCCGGTAAGTATCACATCGAGGGATGTTTCCTCCCTTGCCTCCCTGATGGCCGCATCTTCCAGAGATTCTCCATAATCAACAAAGCCGCCGGGGATTGCCCAGCCGATGGGTTCATTTTTCCTCATTATCAGGATAATGCCCCCTCCCTCGACTTCAATAATGATATCGACAGTGGGTGTTGGGTTATGATAAGATTCCCATTCCACGCCACAGTTCGGGCAGATTTTTTTTGTCTTTGTACTCATTGCAGGTTACCGTCCACTTGTGATTTTGGAAATATAAATTGAAGTGTGGCGGTATGTCAAGGATGGATTTCCTTGACAATAGCGGGTTATTTATTTACTGTTCGTCCGGAAATAAGAAATAAGCTTTTTTGGGGGAAAGATGATAGGTGTGTTGATTATAACTCACGGTGACCTCGGGTGTGAACTGATAAAGGCTGCCGAGATGATAAGGGGGAACATGGATGGGGTTGCCTCCGTTTCAGTGGATTCGACAAAGGCCGTGGAAGATGTAAAAAAGGAGATCACGGCGGCTATAAAAAAAGCTGACCATGGGAATGGTGTGCTCATTTTGACAGATCTGTTCGGCGGCACGCCTTCGAATATCTCTCTGTCGTTTCTGAAGGAGGGAAAGGTGGAGGTAATTACCGGCGTAAATCTTCCCATGTTACTCAAGATCCCGGATATAAGAAGAAAGAAGAAGCTTGTCGAATCCGCCGATTTTATAAAGGAATACGGCAAAAAAAATATCTACCTTGCCAGCGAGCTATTAAACAGAAAGGCGGATGATTGATCCGCGGTGTTATTCCATCGAGGAATTTTTCTTTTCTGAAGATTCTTTAAATGAAAAATAAAACTGAAGTTAAGACAGCTGTAGATATTGAGACGCGCGATATGACGGCGGATGACCTGGATGATGTCCTGTCGATTGAATCTGTTTCCTTTCCCACACCCTGGTCAAGAGGCATGTTCCTGGAGGAGATGAAACATCCATTCTGCCATGATCTTGTGGGACTTGCAGGTGGACAGATTGTCGGTTACATAAGTTTCGCGATAGTTTACGACGAAATCCACATCAGGAACATTGCCGTACATAAAGATTGGAAGAGGCGCAGTGTGGCCTCGAGTCTTCTCTCAATAATGATAAACGTCTCCTCCGGCAAAGGCGCCAGATATGCCACTCTTGAGGTGAGAGAATCGAATGAGGCCGCATTAGGATTATATAAAAGATTTGGCTTTGCAGTAAAAGGGACAAGGCCCTTTTACTACTCCGACACAAATGAAGATGCTCTTATTATGTGGGCGGATTTTTAAGATTGATGGCTTTGCAAAAAGTCCAATTCAGGAAACTATGAAACCTTATATCTCCGTAACGGTATTTTCTCAAAGAGAAACAGTCAAAGGGCATTTTCTGATAGTCATGAAGGTGCCCGCCTCCTTCAGGGAATCTCTTCCCGGACAATTTGTCATGGTGAGAATGAAAAGCTGTGACCAGCCCTTTCTTTCGAGACCATTCAGCATCTATTCGGTATACTCCCACGGTAAAGACACATTCATGGAGATCCTGTACAAAGTTGTGGGGAAGGGGACAGAAGCATTTTCCAGGCTGAGAGAGGGCGATATCCTGAACATACTGGGGCCGCTTGGAAAGGGATTTGATATCCCTTCGAAATGCGATAAAATAGTGCTGATAGCCGGTGGAGTTGGTATAGCCCCCCTTTCATTTCTGGCGGAGCGCTGTGAAAAAGACACTGACGGTGCGGAAATAATCTGCTACATTGGAGCGGGAAGTCTGGAAACAATTGTGGGTATGGACAGGATGAATGGGATCTGCTCTGTTGTGGAGATAAGCACGGATGATGGAAGCTGGGGACATGCCGGTACGGTAACAGAGCTTTTCAGGCGCGATGTGGAACTCTATGAGGACAATGATTCCCGGATATATTCCTGCGGTCCGAATCCAATGTTAGGGAGCCTGAATGAATTATTGAAGGATCGGCCGGTTACCTGCCAGGTTTCTCTTGAGGAGCGTATGGCATGCGGTATCGGTGCATGTCTCGGGTGTGTTGTGAAGACAAAATCCGGCAGTCTGGTCAGAGTCTGTAAAGAAGGGCCGGTGTTTGATATCAATAGTGTAGAATTCAGTGAACATAACGGATAGTAATATGAAATTGAAAATAGGAGTTGATATAGGAGGGCTGGCGCTGAAAAACCCGGTCATGACTGCATCGGGCACATTCGGCTATGGTGAAGAATATTCCGATTATCTTGATCTTAATCGGCTGGGTGCTATTATCGTCAAAGGATTGTCTCTCAAGTCCAGAGAGGGGAATCCGCCGCCGAGGATTGTAGAAACAGCCTCCGGAATGCTCAATGCCGTTGGTCTTCAAAATGTGGGTGTAAGAACATTCATCGATGAGAAGCTGCCCTGGCTCCGCAGCATTGATTCTGCGGTAGTCGCGAATATATTTGGAGAAACCATCGAGGATTACGCTAATGTAGCGGAGATTCTCAATGATGCCGAGGGTGTGGACGCAGTTGAGGTAAACATATCCTGTCCCAATGTCAAGAGGGGCGGGATCGCATTCGGCTCCGATCCGGTTCTTGCCGGAGAGGTTACGAGGGTCGTGAAGGATGTCTCCCATCTCCCCGTTATTGTAAAGCTGACCCCGAACGTAACGGATATAACCGAGATTGCGAGAGCAACTGAAGCTGCCGGCGCCGACGCGCTTTCTCTCATTAACACGATTACAGGGATGTCGGTAGATATAGAGAAGAGAGTGCCGCACCTGGAAAATGTCACAGGAGGCCTGTCCGGCCCTGCGATAAAACCGGTCGCGCTCAGGATGGTGTGGGAAGTGGTGAATGCGGTTTCCATACCGGTTATAGGTGTGGGCGGGATAATGAACGCCCGCGACGCCCTAGAATTTCTCATTGTGGGTGCAAAAGCGGTTCAGGTGGGAACGGCGAACTTTATCAATCCGGGTATAGCTACTGATATCATTGATGATATAAGGAAATACATGTTGGAAAAAGGCATAAATGACATAAACGATCTGATAGGGACACTCGAGGTATAACAATTACCTGGGTTTCCTCCCGGAAAGCCCTCTCCTTTTTTTACAATTGAGAGAGAATAAATAGAACTGGAGTTATAATAATGGCAAAAGCGGACGAATATGATGTGGTAATAATAGGAGCCGGTCCGGGTGGGTATGTTACCGGCATCAAGGCTGGTCAGTTGGGTCTGAAGGCATGCGTTATCGAGAGAGATACCCCTGGCGGTGTTTGCGTGAGCTGGGGATGTATCCCAACGAAAAGCCTCATTCATTATGCGGGCATTTTTAATTCTCGTTTTGAGTTGGAGAAAATGGGCATTACTGTTGATTCTAAAAAGTTTGATTATGGATATGTGCAGGATCAATCCCGAGCGGCAGTCAGGTCTCTGGTAAAAGGTGTCGAGTACCTGCTGAAAAAAAACAAGGTTGATCATATTCAGGGTACCGCCAAGATTGTTTCAAAGAACAAGGTGATGCTTGAAGATCAAACTGAAATCACAGGAAAGAACATTGTAATTGCCTCGGGATCTCGCCCTTCGCAGATAAATGGGTTCGAGTTTGATGAAAAACAGGTACTTTCATCAAGTGGAATCCTTTCTCTCAAAAAACTGCCAGAAAGCCTTGTTATACTTGGAGCGGGCGCCATCGGATGCGAGTTTGCCTATATCATGAACACATTCGGTGTAAAGGTGCACCTGATAGAGATGGAGAAACATATTCTGCCGTTTGAAGATGCCAGGTCAGCGGCCGTTCTCGAAAGATCATTTGAAGATAATGGAATCGATGTAATTACCGGGGCACGGGCTAATTCCCTGGAGAAGACATCCGGAAAAGTGACAGTTACCCTTACGGAAAAAGATGGCAACTCGAAGAGAATAGAGGCGGAAAAGGTTTTATGTGTGTTCGGGCGGACTCCTAATACTGATAAGATAGGTCTTGAAAATATTGGGCTGGAAACCGAGAAGGGCTACATCCCAGTGGGCGATTATTATCAGACACAGGTAGAAGGAGTGTATGCCATCGGCGATGTTGTAAAAACACCGCTTCTGGCCCACGTTGCTTCAAAAGAAGGCGAAATTGTCGGTGAGTATATTGCCGGATATAAACCCAGGCCTCGAGTTGATCTGAATGAAATACCGTCAGCTATCTATTGTGAGCCGCAGCTGGCAAGTTTTGGTCTTAGAGAAAACCAGGCAAAAGAACAGAACATCCCCTACAAAAAAGCGATCTACCCATACAGGGGAGTTGGTAAAGCTGTTGCAATCGGGAAAACCGACGGTGTGGTTAAAACCCTCTATGATCCGCAGACACATGAGATTTTAGGCGCCCATATTGTGGGGCATGATGCCACGGAACTGATCCATGAAATCCTTCTGGCTAAAACAGGCGGGTTATTGCCCGAAAAGATTGCAGAAATGATCCACGCGCACCCGACCATGTCCGAGGTGGTGATGGAACAGATGCGTGCTGTGGATGGCCAGCCGATTCATATGTAGGCTTTGATTGGGGGGAAAATTTCTGTATCCTCACAGCCTGTTTTCCATAACCAGCTGAGCAAAGTGTTCAAAAGTTCGATCATAGGTGCGCTCCGCTTCCTTGTTGAAGCAGCAAGCCGGAAGTTCACGCATTTTCAGGTGAAAGCGTATGCAGTCACAACATGTTCCCTTGCGGCTGCATGGTTCATAGGTACAGTTACACAACTCCAGATTTTCTTCCTTCTTACATTCCACAGACTGTCTCCTTAAATTGAGTTCAACCCTATCTTAATAAAAAGCAACAGGATAAAGATTTCTTAGCAGGTAATAATGTGTAAACTTTTAAGAGTATTAGTTGCAGCCTCCGGCTATACTCTTAATATCCAATCCGCGAGTTTCATGTGGCTTAAGGTACTGTTTACCAGTTGAGATTTCCCCCTTTACCTGAAAGCCCTCGTTTGTCATCGCTTTTAAGGACAGTAGCAACTATGTCCCGTCTAAGTTTGTTAAGATTCGGGTAATGTCCGGATTTCCCCAACCCGGCGTTTTGACGGTTTGTGAGAAAAAGGATGATGATATTCCGAGCGGGTATGACAACCACGTTGCAACCGGTGAATCCCGTGTGGCCGAAGGTTCCCGCCGGTGCGCCTTCTGACTTGATGAACTTTGGATTCAACGACCAGCCCAGACCGTTTCCGAATTCATCGGTTCTGAAAAACGCATCTATGGTTTCGGGTTTTATGATTACATTTTTTTTAAACATTCCCCTGTTTATAAGGAGTTCAGCCAGAATCTTCAGGTTATCTGCGGTTGCGAAAAGTCCGGCATGGCCCGCTATTCCCCCGTGAGCGTAAAAGCTGTTTCCGTCATTTACTTCACCGTGCAGTGTGTGATGACGCCACCCTTGAAAGGCTTCAATCTCTTCATCGCAGGTAAATCCGAAGCCGTCCTCGGCGATCATTTTATATTCAAAAGGATTTCCCTGTGATGTAGCGGCGATTTTTTCGTAACCCTTTTCTCGCGGGCAAAACGTTATATCTTCAAGACCCAGAGGTGAATAAAGATTCTCTTGAAGATATTTATCAAGAGGTTTTTCTGAGACCGATTCTATGAGGTATCCCAGGACCATGAAGTCGAGATCGCTGTAGTGGTACTCTTTGCCTACAGGGTGCTTCAAAGGCAGAGACGTTATATAGGTCAGCGTCTTATCTCTATTGGATGCGTGGTAGTAAATCGGTTTCCACGGTTGCAGACCCGCCCGGTGGGTCAAAAGGTTCCTGATCGTAATGTTCTTTTTTTTACCCTCATCGAAGGACGGTATGTAGTTGTACACGGGGTCATCAAGTTTGATATGTCCCTTGTCAACTAGCAGCATGATGCCGAAGGTGGTGGCGAAGACTTTCGTCATTGAGGCCACATCGAAGAGATGTTCCGTAGTCATGGGCTCAGGGTATTCTATCTGGGAGAAATCATAACCGTATTTTCGGGCGAATCCGTATGCTCTTTTGTAAACCGTTTTTCCCTTTCGGGTGATCAGGAGAACTGACCCGGCGTATAAATTCTCTTTCAACCCGTCTTCGACGAGCCTGTCGAGACGAATGCTTTCATCGGACTGCTCAGTTGTGAGTGGAAACATGGTGCATGATGTGATGTAGAAAATTAAAATGCATGCAAGACTGATCGTCCATCCTATGGTTCGTTTCCTCATCATGATGCTCTTTCCTTCTGTGCTTATATAAGATGAACTCTTCTCTATAATCGAGACTTTCTTTGGTCAAGGAAAATCAGAGAAAGAGCTCACGTTTCATTGTTTTCTGTTCTCATTGAAAGCAGGGATTCAGCCTCAAATAGCTTGCAATCGCGCTGAAAATCCTATACGTAACCGAGAGAAATTTTCGAGCCAAGGAGGGTCTGATGAAAGTTCTGGTTACATACTATTCTGAAAGTAACAATACCGAGAAACTGGCCAAAGCGATCTATGAGGGAATAAACGCAACGGAGAAAGATGTTGTACCTATAAGTGAAGCAGACCCTAAAGGCTATGACGTAATATTTATCGGCTTTCCGGTTCATACGCACAGTGTCCCTGGAAAGATGGAGAAATTTATAAAAACTATTCCGGAAGGCAAAAAACTTGCTTTCTTTGCCACCCACGGATCTCTTCGGGGTGGTCAGTTAGCCATTACAGCCATGTACCACGCCTTGAGCCTGGGGGTTAAACAAACAATCCTCGGGACTTTTGGCTGCAGGGGTAATGTTAACCCGGATCTGATTGAAACCCTTTTACAAAAACCTGAACACAAGGCATGGGCAATGGAAACCCAAAGCGCCGCCGGTCATCCTGATGACGCTGACCTTGAAAATGGTAAAATTTTTGCAGATATTATGATTGCGAAAGCTCGCAACATCTAATGCAATTTTCTAACATTTGCACTGAAGATATTTGTTCGTTGCCCGTCAAATAATCTTCTCGTCTGGAGTGCTGGCCTGGCACCCCAGACTGGGGAGATTTTTTCTTTTAATAGAATCCTGAAATTAAAAATGGTGATAGAAACAGTGGGGGCCGCGGGTTTCAATGTTGTCAAGACCCTGACCGTACATAACAGCAAGACATCCTCCGCAGTCGAAGCGTATTGGACAGGATTTGCAGGCCGCTGTACCTGCCCGGTAACGGCGGGCGGCATCGGAATCATATATCTCTCCAATACTCTGGTGGTAAACATTGTCGATGTATGGGGGAAACTTGCGGCAAGCGTGGGTTTCTCCATCAGGCAGGATCAACAAAATATTCAGGATTAAAGATGTCTTGTATATTCTGTTATTTTGCCAAGTTCTTTCGCGTCACCGTTTTGTAGAGTTCCCCGGCTTTGTATGAGCTTCTTACAAGCGGCCCGCTGACAACACCTGAAAATCCCATCTCAAGCGCCACCACTCGCCATTCATCAAATTCATCCGGATGTACAAAGCGTTCGACCGCGAGGTTTGCTTTTGAAGGTTGAAGGTATTGTCCCATTGTCAGTATATTGCATCCTGTATCAACAAGGTTGTGCAGTGTCTGCCTTATCTCTTTTGATGACTCCCCGAGGCCTAACATAATTCCCGATTTTACCGGTATCGCCGAGTCTTCTTTCTTAGCACGTTCAAGGAGCGCGAGTGAGCGCCGGTATGATGAGTCAGGTCTTGCCGCAGGATATAGACGGGGAACCGTCTCTATATTATGATTAAGAACGTCGGGGCGCGCACTGATGACGGAAGCTAAAGCTTGTGAGTCTCCCTGAAAATCGGGTATCAGCACTTCGACACGCGTGCCCGGAACATCTTCGCGGATTTTTGTGATTGTATCGGAAAAGAACGAGGCTCCTCCATCGGGGAGATCATCCCTTGTGACGGATGTAACAACGACATAGTCGAGCCCCAGCTGTCGAGTCGCTCCCGCAACCCTGGATGGTTCTTCCGGGTCGGGTGGGGCCGGTTTTCCACGGGACATCGCGCAGAAACGACAGCCTCGCGTGCAGAGCGATCCCATGATAAGAAAAGTTGCGGTGCCTCTGGAGAAACATTCCCAGATATTTGGACAAAGGGCTTCTTCACAGACTGTATGCAGCCTGTTTTCCCTGAGTAGTTTTCTGACCGCCTGATGCTCGGCCCCTTTCGGGAGACTCCTCCTGAGCCATGGAGGCTTTCGCGTTCGGATCTGCGTTTCGCTATTCATTATGTTATCCCGCGAGATGGGGCTTTCTTGCTGCCGCGGTTTCGTCCAACCTGCGCAGCTTTGGCCGGGTAGGTGCCTTTTTCAGGAGATCGGGGTCTTTTCCGGTTTCAGCTACTATGGCCTTGAGAGCCTCTATGAAACGGTCTATATCTTCTTTTGATTCTGTTTCCGTGGGTTCAATCATCATAGCGCCATGCACCACAAGCGGAAAATAGATTGTCGGTGGATGGAAACCATAATCCATGAGACGCTTGGCCATATCCAGCGTGGTAATCTTTGCACCTTCTTGGAATTTATCGGAAAAAACGCATTCGTGCATACATGGTCTGTCGTAGGGAAGATAGAGCGATTCCTTAAGGTTTTCCTTTATGTAATTGGCGTTGAGGACGGCAAGCTGACTTGCCCGCCTCAATCCCTCGCTTCCCATGCTCAGGATATAGCTGCAGGCCTTGATCATAACCCCGAAGTTTCCGTAAAATGCCTGCACCTTTCCGATGGATTCCGGGAAATCTCCGAACAGCCGGTATTCGTCTCCCTCTTTTGTGATTCTCGGAACGGGGAGAAAAGGTTTCAGAATATCTTTTACGCATACCGGTCCTGAACCGGGTCCTCCGCCTCCATGAGGGGTCGAAAATGTCTTGTGAAGGTTCAAATGCATCACGTCGAACCCGATTTTTCCCATCTGTACTATTCCCATGACGGCGTTCATATTCGCGCCATCGCCGTAGACAAGGCCTCCCTTTGAATGGACAATCTCTGCGATTCCCCTGATATTTTCTTCAAAAAGTCCCAGCGTGTTAGGATTGGTTATCATGATCCCTGCCGTGTCTTCGTCCATAATGGCGGCGACAGCTTCTGTCGATATGATTCCTTTTTCGTTTGATTCCACGCCCACGGAATTAAATCCACACAAGGTGGCACTCGCGGGATTGGTACCGTGCGCGGTGTCGGGAACGATAATCTTTGACCGGTGCAAGCCCCTGCTTTTATGATACGCGTGTATGAGAAGCATCCCAGTCAGTTCTCCATGCGCCCCGGCGGCTGGCTGAAGCGTGACAGCGTCCATCCCCGTTATCTCGGCAAGATACCGTTCAAGCAGGTACATAAGCTCAAGGGCGCCCTGCGACAGCTCAGGAGGAAGCAGGGGATGTGCTCCAGCGAATCCTGGAAGAGAGGCTTCTCTCTCGTTGATCTTGGGATTATATTTCATGGTGCACGAGCCGAGGGGATACATTCCCGAGTCGACGCCGAAATTCCACTGTGACAACCTTGTGTAATGTCGTACAACGTCCACCTCGGAAAGATCAGGAAAGTCGGGTCCGTCACCCGCGAGTCCTTCAGCGAGAGGGAAGGGGACAACGTCCCTACGGGGCATGGAGAACCCCCGTCTTCCCTTTTTCCCCTTTTCCCACAGCAGAGATTCGTTGAATATCAGGCCGGAGGTCGCTTGCAATTCTTTCATGACCGCACCTCCTTTATCAGGGTATCCATATCTTCCCTTCCCATGGTTTCCGTCACGCACAACAGGTAGTGACCGGAAAGATCAGGGTACCAGGTGGCGAGCGGAGTCCCTGCTATTATAAGCTGTTCGACCAATTTCTTATAGGTATACTTGAAGTCTTCTCCGAATTCCACCACAAATTCATTGAATGTGGGGCTGTCGAAAGTGATCTTAAATCCCGCTTCTCTCAGTCCACGTTTGAGATATTCGGCCTTGTCGTAGTTGAGACAGGCCAGTTCACGGATACCGGTGCCCCCAACGGAGGCCATATACATGGCGGATGCCAGCGCGCACAAGCTGTTATTTGTGCATATGTTGGATTTTGCCTTTTCCCGGCGGATGTGCTGTTCCCTCGTGGCCAGTGTCAGGACAAAACCGGGTCTGCCATCCATGTCGGTGGTTTTTCCCACAAGGCGGCCCGGCATATCGCGCACATGCTTCATCCGACAGGCGAACATTCCAAGTCCCGGCCCCCCGAAGGACTGAGGTATGCCGAGACTTTGCCCCTCTCCGCAGACGATATCCGCTTTCTGGCTGCCGGGGTTTTTGAAGAGGCCATAGGCCAGAGGTTCTGTGAAAGAAAGAACGAAAAGTGCACCCGATTCATGGATGGTTCCTTCAATTGCCTGAAGATCCTCCATGCACCCGAAAAAGTTGGGGGACTGAATAGCGACAGCAGCGAGATCATTCATGCCGGCCACACCTGAGATATCAGTCCTTCCGTTTTCGAGGCGGGGCAGCTCCACAATCTCATAATCGCCCGGTTCTAAATAGGTACGGACTACATCGCGGTAATATGGGTGGATAAGCTCTGACAGAGCCACTTTTTTCCGCTTTGTTACGCGTGTGGCCATAAGGAGGGCTTCGGCAAGAGCGGACGCTCCATCATACATCGAGGCGTTTGCCACCTCCATGCCTAGCAGGCGGGTGACCAGTGTCTGATACTCATATATTGCCTGAAGGGTTCCCTGGCTTATCTCAGGCTGATAAGGCGTATAGGCAGTCGAGAACTCGGACCTGCCGAGGAGATATGACACGGATTCAGGGATATAGTGATTGTAACTTCCCGCGCCCATAAAGATTTTGTATGCCGGGGAGACCGCTATCTTTTTCGAAATGCTGTCCATGAGAGTGTTTAGTTCCCATTCCGTCAGCGCCTCCGGCAGGTTCAGGCTGTTAGCCATCTTGCAGTTCCCGGGGATCATCGAAAACAGATCATCTATATTCTCCGCACCCACCGCGTGCAGCATTGAGCTGACATCCTCTTCGGTATGGGGCAGGTAGCGCATTTATTCCTCTCCTTTCAGCATTTTGAGATATTCACTGCTGTCCATGAGGGTGTTTATTTCGTCCGGATCATTCGGCTTTACCTCGATTATCCAGCCGTTATTATAAGGTTCCTCGTTTACAAGTTCCGGCGTTTCCTCAAGTGCTTTGTTTATCGCTATGATCTCTCCCGACACCGGCATATATATCTCGGAGACGGACTTCACAGATTCAAGCGTGCCGAAATCCTCTCCCTTTTCGAAGGTATCGCCAACGTCGGGAAGTTCCACGAACACGATATCACCCAGCTGATCCTGCGCGTAGTCATTGATCCCTATCGTTATATTAGCGCCGTCATCTCTGGTCCATTCATGCGACTCTGCGTAGCGTACATTGTCCGGCAAAAATAATTCTTCGATCTCTTTCATGTTTTTTCTCCCCTTAAATATTAAACAGGACATTCCTGTTATCCTGTCAAAGTCTCACAACATATTCTTGATTGCCCTGCGTGCGGTGCGAGCGGGTCGGATATCATCCACGATTACAACTTTTATGGTTCTTCTGCCATCCTTCAGTTCCACGGTGTCTCCGACAGACAGTTTTCTTGTTACTCTGACGAACCCGCAGGAAAGTCCCTTTGGATTGAATTCATCCGGTTTGTCCGGGCTGGCTATGCTGTATATTCTTTCCTTCACCCGGCCTATGGCCATATCGGTTACACAGGTCAAAACAATGCCGATTTTGGCGCCGTCGGGGTCTGTTACAACCGTTGAATCGCCGGGGGAAACCTTGCGCAGGTCAAAGCCCGTGAAGGGATAAGTATATTCCGGTTCTTTAATCTTCTTGAGGGCATCGTCACCCATGAACTTTTTGGTGAAATCCGTTCGGTCGTCATTGAAGGGAAGGGCGAAACTCCAGGGATTGTTGATGAATGGCCAGGGGCCGATGTCCTGATGGGACAGGGGAAGCACAGCGCCCGCTCTTAACGAATCGCGCGCGGCGAGACCGCATGTTACAAAACCAAAATCCTTTCCGGCCTCCAGCGCCATTTTCCACACATGCTCGATATGATAGGGGCTCATGAATATTTCAAAGCCGAACTCTCCTGTATAGCCGGTGCGTGACAGCATAACAGGAGTGCCGTCTGAGAGACGCACGGCATCCGCAAGGGGGGAATCGTCATCAAAGAATCCCTTGAAGCTGAAATAGACCATGCGATCAAATACCAGTTCCGGTTCCCTGATTATTCCCGCTAATATTCTGGCGGACATGGGTCCCTGTATATCTATCTTTCCGACTCCGTCGGTAAGATCGTGAATTTCAACATTTGACCCGCCTGCCTGATCTTTCAAGTGACGGGCGATCTGTTCACCCATTCCGGCGTTTACGACAATCATGTATATCTCCGGCGTTACCTGCGAGACAACAGAATCGTCCCTGACATGGCCCATATCGTCTAAAAATGCTCCGTAGGCGCATCTTCCCGGCACAAGAGGGGTCTTATCCTTTCCTATGCACGCATCCAGGTCCTTGGTGAAACAGGCTTGAAGAAGGGTTAACGCATCGGGGCCCTCAACCATAATAACGGCCATGTGACTCGTATCGAACATTCCGGCACCGGTGAGGACCGCGAGGTGCTCCCGTTTCGCCCCTGAAAGGTACCAGAGGGGCATCTCGTATCCGCCGAACACAGCCATATTGGCACCATGTTCCAAGTGCCAGTCATGCAGAGGAGTCTTTTTTATCTGTTTCTTATTCATGGTTCAATCCTTTATCCCCAGTCCTTTCTTATCACCGTATCCGTTATCCAGTTAACATCGTCCTTTTCAGGAAAATCAAGATTGTAGTGAAGACCACGACTTTCCTTCCTGAGACGCGAGCACTTGATAATAACCCCGGCCACCGTGGCGATATTACGCAGTTCGAGCAAATTGGTCGTTATGGTAAAATTCCGGTAGTATTCCTCTATTTCCCGCGTTATCAGATCGATTCTTCTCTTTGCGCGCTCCAGCCTCTTGTCGGACCTTACGATGCCCACATAGTTCCACATGCACATCCTGATTTCATCCCAGTTATGCGAGACTACAATAGATTCGTCGCTTTCGGTCGCACCCTTCGGATCCCACGGAGGTATGGGTGTGGAGTCTTTTTCCACTGTCGGTATGAGCTGACGGATCTTCTTGAACGCTCTGTGCGCGAACACGAGAGCCTCCAGGAGTGAATTGCTTGCGAGACGGTTGGCACCGTGAAGGCCGGTACATGCTACTTCTCCACACGCGAAAAGTCCACTGATACTGGTCTCACCGGAGGGACTTACCAACACTCCTCCACACTGGTAATGGGCCGCTGGGACCACCGGTATGGAATCGACAGTCATATCGATGCCTAACTCAAGACACCTGTTATAAATATAAGGGAATCTCTTTACAAGGAATTCCCTTCCTATATGTGTGATATCCAGGATGACGTATTCATCCCCTGATTTTTTCAGCTCTGTGTCTATCGCCTTGGCGACAACATCTCTAGGGGCCAGTGACCCCATTGGATGGTATTTCTCCATGAATGTGGAGCCATTCTTGAGCTTCAGTACGGCTCCCTCGCCTCTTACCGCCTCACTTATGAGAAAGGATTTCGCATCGGGATGATAAAGGCAGGTGGGATGAAACTGCATGAATTCCATATTGGCGATTTCAGCGCCGGCCCTGTAGGCCATTGCCACGCCGTCTCCCGTAGCAATGTCGGGATTTGTTGTAATCAAGTAAACTTTTCCTGATCCTCCTGTGGCCAGCATGACAAATTTTGCTCTGAAGGTATGGACGATGCCTTTGTCCACGTCAAAGGCATATGCTCCGAGACACCTGTCTTCTTCCTTTTTATGGCCGGCAAGTTTTGATCTGCGGATAAGGTCTATTGAAAAGAAATTTTCGTAGATTGTTATATTCTTCTTTGAGGCGGCTCTCTCGATCAGCGCCCGTTCTACCTCTCTGCCGGTGACATCTTCCGCGTGAAGGACCCTCCTGCGGCTGTGGCCCCCCTCTCTCCCGAGATCATAGGCGCCAGACTTACTCTCTTTCGTCTTTGTGAAGTGCACGCCCCATTCGATAAGTTCTCTGATTCTTTCGGGGCCTTCCGTGATAACGAAATTCACCACGTCTTCCCTGCACATCCCGGCTCCACTTTTCAGCGTATCGTTTATGTGGGATTCAAAATTGTCGTCATCGTTAGTCACAGCGGCAATTCCCCCCTGGGCGTA
>Ga0307991_1001915_pt1 | contig 14306 bp, 10 predicted proteins | sample EllFjometagen131_FD_203146 | JGI IMG/M metagenome (GOLD analysis project Ga0307991, IMG submission 203146) | Marine microbial communities from Ellis Fjord, Antarctic Ocean - #131 | ecosystem: Environmental > Aquatic > Marine > Unclassified | place: Southern Ocean | collected 2014-10-08
CTTCCTGAAGCAAACAACAGTCCCGTAGAGATGAAGAAAGTAACAAACAAAACAGCACAAATATTTTTTTTCATTAATCATTCTCCATATTTTCAAGTTCTTTTAGAATAGCTATACGCTCAACATCAACATTCTTAAGTTGTGACGAAAGAATCTCACGTTGTTCGTCCTTACTGATTTCTCGAGCTCCACCATAAAAGGAACCATTTTCCTGATATGTCACTCCGAATCGTCGCCCAGAGCCACGCATACCGCCGCGCATACCTCCACGCACATTATCAAAACAATTACCTTGTCCCCTACCACTTCTTGGACCGAAACCTTGTGGTCCTGTTCCATCAAATCTTGGCATAATAAACTCCTATGTTATAATGTGTAATGAATATATATTCATAATACAACAATGCTGGTTTTTTTGCAAAGGTTTTTTTGACGCTTCCCAATTTTCAGTCTTAACATTCGGAAATATTGTTTAGTATCGCTAACAGAGCATCTACTGCATCAGGCACTCAATTCTCTATACTTTCTTCTGAATCTTCGAACATATCATTCCACGTCACTAACGAAGCATCTAGCACATCGGACACTAGGTTCATTATGTTTTCGGAATATTCAGACATTCCATACATGTTATTTAGTGTAATTAAGGGAACATCTATTGCATCAAGCACTTGACTCTCTGTGCTTCCTTCGGAATCTTCGGACATATCATTCCGCATCGTTAACTGAGTCTCTACGACACCCAACACTAGGCCCTCCCAGTTTTCAGAATATTCAAACATTCCAAACCTATTATTCGGTATCATTAACGGAGCATCTACTACATTAAACACTAGATTCTCCTGGCTTTCGGAATATTCAGACATTTCGTACCTATTGTTCAGTATCGCTAACATAACCTTTGCTACGTCAGACACTCGGTTCTCTATGTTTTCGAAATGTTTTTCGTTGTTTGTTACTGCTTCATACAAGTTTGTGCATGCAGAAAAGTTTGTTGGTACTGTCATATTATCTCCTTATGTATTGTGCGAATTTAAAATTCTTTTCGCTCTTTAACTATTATTTGCTTCATTCCTACATGCTCAGTGGACATTTTTTCAAAGCTTGTTCCAATAAACGGACAAAAACATCTCCCTATATTCATAAGTAAAAAAATACTTATTAGATCCAATCCAGTCACGCACTATCATCTATGGTGGGTCTTGATGTTAAAACCAAGAAGATGGCAAAATTTCGACCCATTTTCACAGGTTCGCTATAAATGCTTATTATAAACCGATATAAACAATTATTATTATTTCATTAAAGGCTTCCCAAACAAATACTATCTTATTTAGATCGTAAATTATAGACGCAACTTCCATTTATTACAAACCATATAAAGTCAAGTGTAATGGCAATTCCCAAGTTCACTTAACATTTTGCACAATTAATTTTGTTTTCAACAACTGATGTTACGCTCTAAACCACTAAAGCAAGCCTAGCGCATAACATCAGTCAACAATTTCTTTCAAAGACTTTTTGGAATATAACTAGCCCATACCATAGTTCGAACCCGTACAGGGACACAGAAAAACCGAGATTCCTACCAAACTCTTCACAAAAAAGGGCACGCATTTTCAGCGTGCCCCATACTCCTTTCACACATAGCACAGAAGCTACTTCTTCTTCAGTCCCTCTAAAAGAGCCTCTACTACATCAGATATTGAATTCGCTATGCTTACGTCGAGAGACATTGTGCTTTCTTCGGAATCTTCAAGCCTATTATTTAGTGCCCCTACCGGAGCCTCTACTACATCAGGCAATCGATTCACTACTCTTTTCCTTGGATACGGAAGCGGACCATTCATCATCGGTAACGAATCCTCTGCTACATCAGACACTCGATTCTCCATGATTTTTTTTGAACATGAAAACGTACCATTCATCATCATCGGTAACGAAACCATACTCTGTTGTTCGAGATTTCTTTTATCGTTTAATATTGATCCGCGCGCGTGTATGTATGCGGAAAAGTTTGTTGGTATTGTCATATTATCTCCTTATGTATTGTGTAAATTTAAATTTTTTTTCGCTCTTTAACTGTTATTTGGTTCATCCCTACATGCTCAGGAAGCATTTTTTCGGTTTATTTCAATAGATAGACAAAGGTGATTATCGTTATTCCATTAAAGTCTTCCCAGACAAATATTACCTTGTTTAAGTTGTAAACAATAGATACACACTCCATTTTTTGTAAACTATATAACATCAATTATAACGGCAATTTCCAAGTCCACTCAACGTTGTTGCACAATTCATTTTGTTTTCAGCAACCAATGTTAAGCTCTAAACCACTAAGGCAAGCCTAGCTCATAACATCAGTCAATACTTTCTTTCAAAGATTTCTTGGAATATAAATAGCCTAGATCATAGTGCAAATCCACACGGGCATAGAAAAACTGAAATTCATACCATCCTATCCACAAAAAAGGGCACGCGTTTTAAGCACACCACAAAACTCTTTCACATATGATACACACGCTAAACCTTATACAGCACGCTACCATAGCCTATGCTCTAGACACATTCCTCGTATTATTCGAAAATAGAATCATTCTTCTTCAAACAATCGGTTTCTTCATATTCCGACATATCAAACACTTGGTTAGCTATGTTTTTTTCTAGAATATTCTTCGCCAATCGTTCTTGCTGAAGATAATTTCTCTTAAACTCGCCAAAACTCGAAAATTCCATGTGAGAAGACGAACTCTGACTATACAAAGTCTGAGAAACCTCTAAGTCTTCAAACAATCGGTTCACCATTCTTTTTTCGGAATCTTCTAGAATGCGATTGTTTCTGATTGATCTTAGAGCAATTATAAAATCTTCTGAATCTTTAGCAATATCATCCACCGGCAGTCCTTGCTGAGGAGGATCTATCATCACACCGTCAAAAACTGGAAGTTCCTGAGAGGAATATGAACTCTGACTATGTAAAGTCTGCGGAGCCTCTGCTTTTTCAAACAATTGGCTCACTATTCCTTCTTCGAACCCCCCTAAGATAGGACCATTCATACGCGCTTCCACGCACATTCTACCATCTTCGGAATCTTCAGGATTATAACTCGACAGCCCGTTCACCTGACGAAGAGCTATCGTCAACGGAGTCTGTAATACCTCAAATTCTTGATTCTCTATTCTTTCTCCAGCATATTTGTACGCATTACTCAGCGTCGCTAACGGGTCCATTGCTGCATTAAGCACCCGATGCTCTATGCTTCCTTTGGAATACCCTTCGTTATATGATTTTGCTCTATACAAGTTTGTAGATATGTAAGAATTTATTGGTGCTGTCATATTACCTCCTTATGTATTATGAAAATTTAAAATTCTTTTATATCTTTAACTATTATCTGATTCATCCATGCATAGAAAAGGAACATGTTTCAAGTCTGTTAAGACCAAGAAAACGCCAAAACTTCGACCCGTTTTTGCGAATTTATTATATTTTTTTGCTATAAATAGATATAAAAGACTTTCCGAAGAAATATTGCCTTGTTTAGGTCATAAATTATAAACACCACATCAATTTATTACAAACTATATAACGTCAGTTGTAGCAACAATCCCTAAATCCAATCTCTGACAACTTTCAAAAACACTTAGGATATAACTAGCCCAGATCATCGTACGAACCCGTACAGGGACACAGAAAAACCAGAGTTTATACCTGACTCCCTACAAAAGAAGGTGCGAATCTTAAGCGCGCAACAGAATCACTTTCTCACTTTATAACGCACTACTTCTCATTATGTTGCTCTAAAATATCCTCTACACATCAAACTCTTGATAATCCATGCTTCCTTCGGAAGACTCGGGTATTTCTAGTCTTTTTTTCATTTCTGGTTTTTTAGTATTTCTGTTACTTTTATTTTTTTAGGAATTTTTAGCGCTTTGGGCATATTGTTCTTCATCGTTAGCGGAGCCTTTGTTACATTATATACTCGGTTCACAATGAAATCTTCGGAATATTCGGGCATAGCAGGTGTCTTATTTTGCAGTTCGAAATATCTTTCGCTATCAATCACTGCACGGCAATAGAAGTCATCCGATTGAGAGTCAATAGGTATCATCATACTATCTCCTTATATATTATGTGAATTTATAATTCTTTTTGCTCTTCAACTGTTATTAGATTCATCACTGTATGCACAAGAAACATTTTTTCAAAGCCTGTTACCAATAAACAAACAAAGCCTTATAACTGCTCATGTTTTCTCGATATAAATCACCGTCGCTTCTCCATTGAGGTCCCACTCGGTCCCAGAACAATCTTCGAAGGCAACGCGCAGTGCCAAGACTTCGTGTTTGATATAGTCTCCGTGGATATCGAAGCATTCCTTAACGTTATCAGTCGTCTGCATTGTGACATTTATTCGATCGCTGACATGATAGTCGGCATCGCGACGCATAGTATTGATCTTATTGATAATCTCTCGAGAGAGCCCTTCCATAACAAGTTCTTCCGACAGAACCGTATCGAGGACAACAGTTATAAGTCCTGCATTTGCCGCTACCATACCTTCACGAACGAATCTTTCCAGAATGACGTCTTCAGAAGTAAATGTATATTCCCCACCTTCGATGACAGCGGTAACAGCTCCCTCATCCATAAGCGACGCCAACTGGTCCTGATCAAAGTTCGTTATCACTGCTTGAGCTTGTTTCATCAACCTTCCCAGCTTTTTGCCAAGGACAGGGAAATTAGGCTTAGCTTTTATTGTAACGAACTTGCTTTCATCACTGCTAAACCTTACCTCTTTGACGTTAATCTCATCGGCAATAAGATGCTGCTGGCGCCTTAAGAATTCCAGCTGTTGCTCAGAATTCGATATAAGGTGAACTGCGGACAAAGGCTGCCGAACTTTGACCATATACTGCTTACGCAAGCTGTGCGCAAGACTGACGACAAGCAAGACAGCATCCATCTCCTGCTCAAGCTTCTCGTCTCTGGTCTTTTTACAATAGGTCGGATAGTCACATAAATGTACAGATGTCGGATCGTTATCACGTCGCAAATTACGATACATTGCTTCCGTAATAAACGGTATAAACGGCGCAGCGACTTTAGCAATTTCAAGGAGAACAGTGTACAGCGTAGAAAATGCCCTATCTCGGTCTGGAGATCTTTCATCTTCCCAGAATCGTCGACGACTCCTCCGGATATACCAGTTAGTCACCTTGTCAACGAATCCAACGAAAGGCTCAACAGCCCTACTGAGGTCATATTCATCCATACCCTCTTCGACATCTTTGATAAGCTTGTGGAGAGAAGAAACTATCCAGCGGTCGATAACAACCTCAGGCTCCAGAAATGCATCCTCAGGATTCCAATCATATATTCGTGCATATGTTATGAAGAAACTATAAGCATTCCATAGAGGTATCAGAATCTGCCTCATAACAAGTTCTACTCCCCTCTCGCAGAATCGCAAGTCGTCAGCACGGACAGCAGGACTGTGAAGCATATATAAGCGTATAGCATCAGCACCGTATTTGTTGATAACGACTTCAGGATCAGGATAATTTTTAAGTCGCTTAGACATCTTGGAACCATTCTCTGCAAGAAGTATGCCATTAACTATGACATTCTTGAAAGCAGGCTTGTCAAAGAGTGCCACAGAGAGTACTGTCAGCGTATAAAACCAACCACGCGTTTGATCAAGCCCCTCAGCAATAAAATCTGCCGGAAATGTTTTCTCGACGAGTTCTTTATTCTCGAAAGGATAGTGATTCTGTGAATACGGCATAGACCCCGACTCAAACCAACAATCGAAAACTTCAGGAATACGCTTGAAAACTTTGCCATTCTTCGTGAATGTAATGTCATCAATAAAATGTCTATGGATATCGTCGATCTTAAGCCCCGTCGCCTCTTCTAGTTCCCCGACACTGCCGATTACGATGATTTCGCCGTCGTCAGCCCTCCATAGAGGTATAGGCGTACCCCAATATCTATTACGGCTTATCGCCCAATCTCTGGCTCCTTCAAGCCATTTACCAAAACGACCATGCTTGAGATGCTTAGGCATCCAATGAATACTTTCATTTGCGGCAACAAGCTTGTCTTTAATCTTCTCCACAGCGACAAACCACGTTCTCATAGCCCTATAGATAAGAGGCGTATCAGACCGCCAGCAGTAGGGGTATCTGTGATGTATCGTACCTTGATGGATAAGGCGCCCAGACTTCTTAATACGTTTGATGATATCTTTGTCAGCATCTTTGACAAACATTCCGAAATATTCTGGGACTTCATCAGTGAACTTTCCATTCCTATCTACAGGGCATACAATCTCAATGCCTTCGCGCTGACACGCATAAAAGTCGTCCTCACCGAATGCCGGAGCAGTATGAACAATACCAGTCCCTTCGTCGGTACTAACAAACTCATCCATAATAACACGATAAGCTCCGCACTCACTATGATCAGAGAAGTGATCGAACATCGGCTGATAACGCATACCAACGAGTTCCTCGCCTTTGTATTCCCTAACGATTGTATATTCTTTTTCACTTTTGTAGTATTCCGACAAACGCTCTTTAGCTATAATATAGTTAGCACCTCGTTCGTTATCATTTACCTTTACATATTCTATATCCTTTCCTACGGTAGCGGCAAGATTGGATATAAGTGTCCATGGCGTTGTCGTCCATACCAGCAGCGATGTGTCCGGATCTTCTATAAGAGGAAACGTTACAGTTATCGAAGGATCATCGACCTCTTTATAATTCTCTCCGGCTTCGAAATTTGATAAAGGTGTTCCTAGCTTGGCGGAAAATGGCATAACCTTGAAGCCTTCATATACAAGACCTTTATCATACAGCTGTTTAAAGGCCCACCAGACCGACTCCATAAATGTTATATCCATCGTACGGTATGTTTGCGAAAAATCCACCCAACGCCCCATTCTGGTGACTACGGTTTCCCATTCCTTGGAATACCGCAATACAATACTGCGACATTCTTCATTAAACCTATCGATGCCAAACGCTTCGATAGAATGCGACCCCGACAGATTGCAAGCCTTTTCTATCTCATTCTCAACAGGCAAACCATGACAATCCCATCCAAAGCGCCGCGGAACATGATATCCCTTCATCGTCTTATAGCGAGGAACAACATCTTTGATAGTATTAGCCAGAAGATGCCCATAGTGTGGCAATCCTGTTGCAAAGGGAGGACCGTCATAGAAAGAGAATAAAGTCTTTCCGTCACGCTGGTCTACAGACTCTTCAAACGTCTTATTGTCCTTCCAAATCTTCACAATCATCTCTTCTGTTTTGGAAAAACTCGCTTTATTGACCTCGTCAAACATTGCTCTATCCTGCTTTATTAGTGACATATAAATCAGTTAGCATATCGTATTGCGCATCAAAATTTCAAGAATATTAATGAACGATAATCCAACATCACTATAATATAATACAATACAACAGGAGATTCGTCTATGATACGCATCATATCAGTCATTATTATGATATTGTCCTTTTCCTTCTTATCAGGGAATTCTTGTGAATCCGAAGAAGAAGCGCTATTTGTTCGGCGTATTGTAGAATTCTGGCGTGACGAAGAGTATCAGTTAGTAAAATCTCAGATCAGTACTTTTTTCGAAGAATATCCAGACAGTTCATACAGAGAAAAGCTTCTACTGATGCTTGGAGATACATATTTTCATAATAACAACTATAATGAAGCGCTATCGACATATAACGAAATACACACACAGGATTTGCGTGATAAAACACTGATTAATCGTCTCCATTCATTATACAGCTTAAAAGACTTCCCCAAACTCATCGAAGAGCTCTCTCCATTTTTTCATGATAACGACAGCACTATTAATGACAGTTCGCAGAAACAGCTTTTCCTTTTTTATTACGCTGAGGGACTATTCAGGCAAGCTCTTGAAGATGATAATGAACAGAAAAAAAATGCTACATATAATAATGTGGAACCTCTCTACAAAAAACTTCTATCGACATCATATGATGACAATGCCCGACAAGCATTAGCAGAGATCTATCGTTTTATAGGAAAACATGAGAGTTCTGCACAGCTTTTCATGGAGCTTGCAGAATCTCATCCAAAGAATCGCGAAGAACTTCTCTTCAACGCTGCAACGATGCAAACATTCTTCGACAAAAACCTATCTTATAGCACCTTCTCGCGCGTCCTAGAAATTGACGGCGATAACGCAGGGAAAGCAGCCTTCAATTGTTTAGTTCTCCTTTTTGAAATAGGTCATTTTCAAGACATGATACAATCATACCAAAACACTCTTGCAAAAGCTATGGAAGAGAATCCAGTCTTTGTACATTACCTCATAGGAAGGAGTTATTTTGCTCTGCACGAATATGAATCTTCGCTAAACAATCTGCAAATTTTTGTCGAAAAAGAAAGCAATCCATCGCTAGAAAAAAAAACTGCCTTATTAACAATTATTGCCGATGCCTATTACCTCGATAATAGCGATATTCTTGATACAACACTCGATGATTTCGATCGCACATTCCCCCTAGACCCTGAAATTGCCAGAGCACTTTTTTTTCAGGGACTTGCATACAAAAAGCACAAAAAATTTCAAAATGCCCAGCTTTCTTTCGCCAGAATTATCTCTGATTTCCCCGATTTCTCCGACCGCGAATCGGCACATTTTGAGCGAAATATTTCACTATTTCAACAAAGCCTCTGGCAAGAGAGTCACGATGCCTTTACAGACTTCATAACCATATTCCCCAATAGTCATAATAAACACACCGCTACGCGTTATGCATTAAATACCTCTCTTTTCCTATTAGATCAACATCAAGACAGCGATGCTGACTCTATTAACATTCACGAGCAACTCGCCGAAGATATCACTAGAGCACTGGAAACACCAGATGTGTTAAGCAGTCAAGAACTCCCAGAATACACCCTTACTCTAGCTAAAACCTTATACGAATTAAAGCACTACGATCGAGCCCTTAATGCACTTCGAGGCTATCTCAAAGACTTTTATGCTCATGAAGGACTTTATCGAGCGCATTTTCTCATAGCCCTTTGTTATTATGAAGCGTTCCAGGATATCGACGCTTTTACATTCCATGCAGAACAAGTTCTTGCTCTAAATCCTGATGTTCCGGAAAAATCCAGCCTTCAACTGAATTTATTTAATGCATATCTGCAGCAATCTCAGGAAGTGTCAGAAGAACATCAAAAAGAAAAAGAAGAACTTTTAGGTAAAGCCGCCAAAAATCTTTATGCATCAGTAATCTCCGGGGACAAATCAATAAAACAAGAGAATATGCTATGGCTTGCCAACTATTACTATGGTAAAGCAAAAAACAACTTAGACAATTATGGACAGAAGATTGCCACTAATACCACCCAGATTGACAATGCTAGGAAGTCTCTAGAAGTTTTCTATGCCACCATCGACACCGACAATATCGTCACAACTACCGATAACAAAATAGCTCTCGAAACTGAAATTGTTAAAATAACGAATCTTCTTGGATGGCTCAATAAAAAAGAAAAACAGATAGCTCTTCTGGAGAAATTACGGATACAACAAACAAAAAATCCAGATTTTATGTGTAAATTACATTCCCACGTGCTATTCTCGCTTGGAATCGCTTATGAACAAATCAATGATACCGATAATGCCATATCCTCCTACAATGCAGTGACGTCTTCGTCTCACATTTCTGACCCATATATCACCAATGCTTCAAAACTTCTTCTTGCCCGACTGTCATTCAAAACTCTTTCTTATGATGACAAGAACAAGAACAACACCAATGTCATATCTATCTTAAATCTTCTAAAGGACGTAAAAATACACAAGTCTTTACCACAAGAACCCCTACATCTTGAAGCAGCGATCGACTACTCCGATATCCAAGCGCTACTCGAACCCGAAGAAAAACACGACGAACACCTACTCTTCCTGTTACGACGAGTAAAAGAAGATTTCACTTCGCGAGATGACATTTGGTCTAAAGACTATCATGCAAGGCGCGAACTTATGCCCGAAAAAGATATTGTATACCAATCGTATATCATGCTATTGGATGCACGTATCGCCTATTTACGAAGCAAAATTGCACTGAAAAAGAATCTAATCGCCGAAGCACAAGACCATGAAGAGACCTCGACTATGATCTTCAAGGCTCTGACAAAAGGAAAGTTTGCTGTGTCACAATATCTTGTAGAACAAGCCGAAAATGGTTTAGGTGCAATAGAAACGAATAAACATCCACTGGCGGAGGCAGAATGAACGGTTATATCAGAGGGAATCGCAATAACGTAATTTTAATAAGTGTTTGTATTATCACCATACTATTGCATGGCACATTTTTTTTCATGCTGAACGATTCTCAGATGGAATTCTACCATCCAATTTCTACGCCGATAGCATTCATAGGACAATCATTCCAACAGTATGATATCAACCAAGAAAACGACCTCGAAAAACATGAACACGAAGAAGATCTAGCTACTATCTTCAAACGTTTGTCCAAAACTGATAAAGAAGCACATAACGATTTGGCATCATTCGATACCATTAAAGAAAATGTTTCGACAAATATCAGCAATATTATCGATGAGAGGACAATCATACCTCCGGATGGCAAGTTCTCATCAGAAGAGCTCGCCATGGTATCTGACATACCATTGAATGTACCATCATCAAACAGCTCATATATCCCAAGACAAGCAACCATGCCTCTGGCATTCTCCACCAATAGAGACCTTGCCGACGAACTTGTCCTAGACACCACTGAGATGCTCGAAACACTCATCGACAATGTCTCCGAGAATACTCATGGCATCGAAGAGTTCTATGCCACCTCACTAGAAAAAGTACCGCTACCAAACATATCATTACAAAACCAGTCTCCTACCTTCAATGACAATATCCGAACATTATCAGATAATTTCGATATCGAAGATATAGCCTTGGAAAACACTACGATGTCTACATTTTTTGACGATATTCCAAAATATGTCGACCAGCAAATCCCTATATTAATCCCTGAAGGTAGCGATAACAACATCTATAGCAATATTGACCAGCTTGCAACTATAGCTAACACAGATGACTTCGTTGTTGAAACTCATTATTCTCCTAGCTACGATGGATCATATTACTTTTTTCGGCTAAGATTTATCCCAAAGGCTGATGCTGTTTTCAAGAGAATACAACAAAATATGTTCTTTCTTGTCGACAGGTCGAACTCTATCGATAAAAAACGCTATGATTTCTCAAAGAAATCTATCATAAAAGCTCTCAGCATGTTAAATGATGGCGACACGTTCAATATTCTTGTCTTCGACGACACAGTAACGCGTCTAGCGCACAATAATCTCTCGTGGAATACTGACAACATAGCAATGGCACAGGGGTTTCTCGAAAACCAACCGCATGGCGGCATGTTCGCTTCCACAGACCTTTACAGCTCTTTGGACAAAATCATTCCCGAAGTTGTCGCCGACAACGAAGTCAATACTGCCATATTGCTTTCCGACGGAGACACCTTCCTAAGACTTAACCAGCAACGCGAAACTATTGGGGAATGGACCAGAAACAATACGGGGAAAGTGACACTATTCAGCGTCGCCTCAGGAAAGAGGAATAACCTCCCGCTCCTAGATCTTCTCTGTTCCTTCAACAAAGGAATGCTCGTCTATACTCCTGATGACTCCCAATTGGAGACCACCATGACAAACCTGATGCATTCTATACAGACGCCTATAGGCAAAGACATCTTTGCAACCATCGTATTACAAGATAAAGACACCAAGATAAACATCTTCCCGCGAACGAGCCGACTTCCGAATCTATATAAAGAAATTCCATATACAATATACGGCACCATCAACAAACCAAAAACTTTTCATATCTTTCTACAAGGAAAATATTACGACAAATGGCTAGACATCAAAAAAACTATAACCTTCGATATACCTCCTGACGAAGACAATGCTATAGAAAAAACATATCGCATACATTACGCATACGATTTCTATGAAAAATATTTAAACGACGGGGACATCTCACACCTAACAACAGCGAGAAAAATATTAGCTCCACTAAAAGTGGAACCTGCTTTCAAATAACAAAAGGAATGAGAAAAGAAATAACTTTCCTTTCATTACTTATTTCGCAACATTTTGGAGATAACCATGCGCATCATCAGCGGAATATACCGACAAAAACTACTTAAATCACCCAAGGACAATAAAACACGTCCAACACAGAATCGCCTAAGAGAAACACTTTTTGACATATGCCATAATAACATTAATAATGCCGTATTTCTAGATATTTTTGCCGGCACTGGTGCCATGGGCTTCGAAGCATTGAGCCGCGGAGCTTCACGCGTAGTATTCATCGACAACCACCGCCCTGCTATCGAATGCATCCAATACAACATACGAACCCTTGGTGTAGAAAATTGCGCCGATGTATTCAATAGCGATGCCATGAGCATATTAACAAAATTCGCTGCAATGGGAAAACGCTTTGACATCGTCTTCATAGACCCGCCTTATAATGCAACAACAATGCACAATAGAAACCAAGAATATTACGACGATCTTGTGCTTGAATTTTTCGACGAGAACCCTATACTAAACCCCTCAGGAATGCTATTCATAGAAAGCCCGAGAGCTCTCGCCAGACCACTAAAGACACTGACGTTAAAAAGCTCTCGACCAATCGGCAAGACGATGCTAAGGCAATATGTCAGCTAAGAGTTCACCGCTCATACGCCAGCGCAGCTAGTGGCAGCATATAGAAAAGAATCAACCTTTTGTATTGCCGGAGGAAACTGGAATTCTCCGAAAATATCGTCAGCACAAACACATTTCATCTTCGACGTTACAGATTCAGGCAATTGTTCGACATACATATCGAAGGCATCCTGCACTCTTTTCTGAAAGTCCACATCTGCAGGTCTTACGCCATCAGCTTCAACAGCATGCGATTCTGACATCGTAACATATATCAACATATCATAAGTTTCCATCCACTGCAAAGCATTCTGTTCTGCAATTTTTGTATAACGATTCCCGACATCCTGGGCGTATACATATACCAGAGAATCGAGAGCGGTACGATCGCATAGGCACAGCTGAAAATCCTGCACTAATGCATCAAGCTCTTTCTTGATATGAGCATGATATACCCACAGTCCTGCGTCGGCACTCATAGAAAGATTTATCGGGAACGGACACTCCCGTACTGTCTCCTGTATGATTTTCACATTAGATCCGCGATGCTTATAATAAGCCGCGAGGGCACAACACAGGGTAGTTTTTCCTGTTCCGTGCGTACCAAAGATCCCTACTTTTTTCATCTCGAGTTCCTCCATTTTCTGAACACATAAATCATGATATCCAGGATAGTTTTGTTACAAGTTTTAATAAGAAATAATTTCTGGGGGATATTCACCATTGTAATCGATACACTTAAAAATAAGAACTCTTTTTTGTGTCTCACCAGACATCTCGAAAAGATTATGCACACCCAAGAACTGCACTTCACTAAAATACTGGTACAGCTCAACATTGTATGCCTCAGTACGACTACCTACATCTTGCTTACAATCACGACCGTTATCTACGACAACGAAAAAGCCTGTATTTCCTTGTTGTTCTTCTTTCATTCCAGGCCAAAAAGAATACTGATTCTTTCTATTGTTACGAAGATTGAGAAAATATGCACGTTTTTGTTCTATTCCATAAAAACTTAGAATGCTAGACATCTGATACGTGTCTGCAAAGAGAAAGTGCTGTAAGGCATCATAGCCACTGTCATCGATAATATCGCGTAGCTTATCCCATCCCATACTATGCTGAAAAGCATTAAATTTATATGGTATCTTTGCAACATTTCGCGATTGCACCGATGGTATGACAAGCACCAATATTGACAATAACATCGACAATACCGTGCCATAAAGAATCCATGGTCTGCACTTTTTGTTATATTCCATAACATACCAGCTCATAAGAACCATCCCTGTAGGATATGCACAGATGAACCAATTTGCCTGTACCTTGCTAAGTATTGCTCTCAGTCCTGCGAGAATTAGAAGCGATAGTGTCGTCCACCCAAGAAATCGTAACGATGGCGCAAACTCTCTGCCACGACGAACCATGACACATAGAGCTAAGAAAAGCATAGCAAAGTATATCGGCGAAACAATACCCACCTGCGCTCCGAAAAATTCAAGAAAATTACCATTAAGAAGCTGATGGTGCTGCGTCT
>Ga0307991_1001916_pt1 | contig 14305 bp, 12 predicted proteins | sample EllFjometagen131_FD_203146 | JGI IMG/M metagenome (GOLD analysis project Ga0307991, IMG submission 203146) | Marine microbial communities from Ellis Fjord, Antarctic Ocean - #131 | ecosystem: Environmental > Aquatic > Marine > Unclassified | place: Southern Ocean | collected 2014-10-08
TCGCTGATCTTCCGCCTCGATCTCCTCCATTACCTCATTCGTCCGGGCAACGCTTTCCTGCATCCTCTTTATCTGCGAATCCCGCAGGGGTTTGCCAAATTCCTTCATCTTTAAATAGGGTATCATGATATGTCTCCTTTTTATCTCTACGGTCTCTCCCAATACAAAGGGAAGAGACCTTCGCATCTTACGATATTGGCTTGATGACGCCTGTTCCCTGATACTGCCCGTGTTTATTGTTTATTACTACAGGCAAATTCTCTACCGATTCGCCTTGCGAATTCCCAATTGATCCTGCGCAATAATAAATTTGCAGATATTGGTCGATCCTTCTACCATGCCATACGGGGGGGCGTCACGGTAGTAACGGGCTACCGGATACTCTGTCGAGTAACCATACGCTCCCAGTATACTCATGGCATACCTGGAGGCCTTGTATGCTATCTCTCCGGCAAGGTACTTGGCTTGTGCCACTTCCATATTGTTGCCCAGCATCCCCTGATCTTTCTGCCATGCCGCTCTGTAACATGACAGCCTCGCAGCTTCTATCTCGGAAACCATCTGCGCAATCATGTCCTGGTTCATCTGAAACTTGCCGATGGGCTGTCCGAACTGTTCTCTTTCCATGGCGTATTGTGTGACCGAGTCGAGACAGGCCTGTGCCAGACCGACACCTCCGACCGCAGCGGAAAGACGGGAATTGGCAAGAGAACCAAAGACAATCCTGGCTCCGTCTCCCGGTTTTCCTATGATGTTTTCCTTGGGAACTCTCGTATTTTCCAGGATGATTTCACCGGTCGGCGTAGCGTGGGTTCCCAGCTTATCCAGATCTCTTGTGGTAACACCATTAAAGTTCCTGGGTTCTACCACAAAGGCTGAAAGGCCTCTTCCTCCTTTTGAGCGATCGGTATAGGCATAGTAGATAATAGCATCGGCTCTGGTGGCATTGGAGATCCATGTCTTGGCGCCGTTCAGAAGCCAGTGGTCTCCTTTATCTTCGGCTGTCGATTTAAGCGCCATAACATCGGATCCGGCATTGGGCTCGGTAATCGCGAAGGCTCCAACATATTCAGCACTTACCAGCCCGGGAATATATTTCTTTTTTAGTTCATCGCTGCCGTAATGATATATGGTGAAAGCCATTCCTGTCGTCTGCATGTTGATCTGTACCCTCAGGGCACTGGAGCCGCGGGCAATTTCTTCGGTCAAAATAATGGCCGCCAGCCAGCCCATATCATTTCCGCCATATTCCTCCGGAATAACCGTGCCGAAAAAGCCCAGTTCGGCCATTGGCTTGATGGCTTCTTCATAAGGGTAATAATGGTTCTCTTCCCATTCATCCGCAAATGGCGCAATCTTCTCGTTTACAAAATTGCGCGCCATATCTTTCAACATCTTTAACTCTTCCGATAATCCAAAATCCATGATAATTTCCTTTCCTATTCTCTTGCTTAATATCAACGCCTTATGCGGCATCGGTTTCCTTTATCTCAATTGCAAAATCAGGGCAGACGTACAAACAGTTCAGACACCCGATGCATCGATCAGGCTCCACCACCACCATCGGCTGGTAGCCGCTGGGATTGAATACGTCAGACTGCTGAAAGACCCCTAAAGTACACACCTCTTTGCAATATCCGCAATCCTTGCACAATTCAGAGTTCACTTCGATTCTATAATCACGCAAATCACAGGACAAACAACGACAAGCTTCTTTGACGGCTGTTTCCCTGTCATAACCCTTCTCGGTAAGACCAAATCCGCAACGACGATCCTGTAATGACGCTGTGCCCGTTCCATATCGCGCCGTACCCCTCGGCTCTGGATTGGGAGCTTCATCCATGCCAGGCAGGTTTTCCTCGGTATCGATTATGCCGTCTCCTCCCAGGTAGACATCCATGGACATGGCCGCCCTTCTACCCTGGGCAATTGCCTCAATAATGGACGACGGTCCTGTAACGGCATCGCCGGCGGCAAACATACCATCATGCGATATCGTTAGGGAGTCTACGTCTACAGTCACCGTCCCATTCCCGTTGGCCGCAAGACCAAGAGACCCGGCATCGGCCGACTGTCCGATCGCCATGATAACAGTATCGCATTCAACAGTATATTGGCTTCCTTCAACCGGAACAGGCCGCGGCCTTCCGCTCGCATCTGGCGAACCAAGCTCCATCCTGATACATTCAACGGCACCATTGCCGATACGTACCGGCGCCGTTAAATATTCGATGATGACCGCTTCCTCAAGAGCTTCCTCGATTTCTTGAGCGCTCGCCGGCATCTCCGGCCTCGTACGCCGATAGAGTATCTGTACATCCGCTCCCAGTCTGAGACTCGCCCGGGCTGCGTCGATCGCCGTGTTGCCACCGCCGACTACTACAACCTTGCTGCCGATGGCAGGCCTCTTTCCGGTATTCACGTCCGTAAGGAATGATATCCCATCCAAGACTTTCGCGGAATCTTCACCCTCGATCCTCATCTTCTGAACTTTCCATGCACCACTGGCAACCAGAACGGCATCAAAACCATTCTCTCTCAGCGCAGCAGGTGCCTCAACTTTTGAATTGGTGGAGATTTTAACGCCCTGGTTTTCGATAAAGGCTATCTCCCCCGCCAAAACATTATTGGGTAAACGATACTCGGGAATACCGTACCGCAGCATCCCTCCCGCCTCGGGCATCGATTCGAACACTGTCACTTCGTGTCCCTTGAGGGCACAATAATAGGCCACCGTTAAACCAGCCGGACCCGCTCCTACAATGGCAACCTTCTTGTTCGTGGAAGCCGCGTTCTCCCGCTTCCGGTCATCCGAACCGTATTCCGCAGCCGCCCGTTTCAAGAGCCGTATTGCAATCGGCTCATCATATTGAACACGAGCGCATTTAAGCTCGCAGGGAGCCACACATGCATGACCACACACCGACGGAAAGGGAATCCTCTCCCGAATCGTGGCCAGCGCCTCATCAAAATTGCCGTTTCGTATATGCCTGATATAGCGAGGCACATCAATGCCCGCAGGGCAGGCTTCTCTACATGGGGCGAATGTCTGTTCGTTCTCTTTTGAACGACCCATGATATATACTCCTTTCTTGACTTGATTATTCATAAGTATCATCCGTCATTTTGCCGGGGTAATTTCTTTATCCCGCCACCAGCGTAACGCCTTCGCGGAGAGCTGTGACGTTCATATCAAACACTTTTCCTTTAAATCGTTTTTGAAGCATCTTCTCCAAACTTTCGATCTTTATCATTCCGCTTTTGGTGATCATGGCACCAAGGGCGATAACATTTGCTACACCCGAATGCCCCAATTTGTTGGCCATCTCGGTAAGGGGATATCCATAGAGGTTCTCTCCCTCACGTTTCTCTACTAGCGTGGTGTCATAAAAAATTGGCACTCCCTGTTCGGCCAGCGGAATGTACAGGTTCATGCTATCATCGGTAAGCGCCAAGACAACATCTGGATTCTGAACGTGCTGGAAGAGAATCTCTCCATCGGAAATAATTACTTCGGCCATGGAAAGTCCACCACGCTGAGCAATGCCGTATGATGTGGTTTGCATGACATTTTTACCTTCCAGAATTGCAGCCTCTCCAAGCATGAGACCCGACGAAACCAGACCCTGGCCGCCTGAACCGGCTAATACAACCTCATATGTGTAATTTTTATCTTTCATTTCTTTCTACACCTTCCTCAGGAGCTCAAAGCCCTTGCCCGAATTTCCTCATACCTGGTATTGAAGTCAGGGATATCGCGATCACAGAATTTCCCGATTGCAAAATATTCATCTTTTTCCAGTTCTCCCAATCGCTCATATTCTTCAGGAGACACTCCTTTTTCTTTGAGCCATCGCAACATCTCTAAGGGATCTCCCATTTTATTGTTCTTGCCATAGTTGGTCGGACAAGGGCTGAACACCTCAACAAGGGAAAATCCTTTTTTTGTTAACGCCTCTTTAATGTACTGCGTTAATTCCCATGCATGCGCCGGTGTGCTCCGGGCCACATAGCTCGCTCCAGCAGCCATTGCCAGGGCCGACACGTCAAAATCGCGCTCAGGGTTCCCGTAAAGAGTCGTACTGCTGATCTTGCCACTCGGCGTCGTACCCGAGGCCTGACCTCCCGTCATGCCAAAATTGAAATTGTTTATGATAATGGCTGTCAGATCAATGTTCCGACGGGCGGCATGGATAAAGTGATTACCGCCAATGGTGACACTGTCCCCGTCTCCCATCAATACAACCACTTTCAGACCAGGTTTGAATGCCTTAATTCCCGTGGCAAAGGCCAGCGCCCTTCCATGGGTCGTATGAAGCGCATTGGTGGTTAGATAGTCATCTGCTTTTCCTGTACAACCTATTCCAGTGACAACCACAACGTCATTCTTCGCATATCCAAGTTCCTCAAAGGACCTCAGCAGTGCGCCCAACATGACACCGATGCCGCAACCCGCGCACCACATATGGGGTAATACCCCGTCTTTCAAATATTTCTTTCCCGTTTTCTGTAACACGGCAACCTCCTCACTTGAGTCATCCGTAAAAATCATAACCTACAGGGCTTCCAGTATATCCTGCGGTGTAATGATCTGTCCGTTGTATTTGTTTACCTTCTTCAATTCCACGCCGGGCTCGATTACCTTCTGTACCTCTCCGGCCACCTGACCCGCATAATTCATTTCCGGTACCACGATTTTTTTGACCCGCTTTGCCAGCATCTTCACTTCTCTATCCGGAAAGGGCCATATGGTAACTAATTGCAACACGCCCGCCTTAATTCCATTCTTACGTGCTTTCAAAGCTGCCGCCCTGCTCGCTCCGGTAGTAGCTCCATAAGCAATTAAGAGAACATCCATATCGTCAGTATCATATGTCTTGGTGAGAACGATTTCGCCACGATGCATCTCGATTTTCCGGTGCAGCTGATTAATTCGCCAAGCAGCATTTTCCGGATTGTTATTGCTGTATCCATCCGGTCCGTGCATGGAACTGGAAACATGAAACACATATTCACTTCCATAAGCAGCCAGTGGAGCAATGCCATCACTTTCCGCGTCAAAGGGGCGGTATTTGTCTGGGGAAACCGTGGGACTCTTTCGGTCTACCAGGGGTATCTCGCCCGGCGCAGGCATAGCAAGATTCTGTCGCGCATGGGCGACGACTTCATCCGCCGCCAGTATCACCGGTACACGAAATTTTTCGGCAAAATTGAATGCCTGCACGGTGAGCAGGAAACACTCGCCTACCGATGCAGGAGAAAGCGCGATGACTGACTGATCACCATGACGCCCCCATCTGATCTGCATAATATCGGCCTGTCCCGGCTTTGTCGCCAATCCCGTGCTCGGGCCGTTCCGCTGGACATTAACTACGACACAGGGGACTTCACCCATTACTGCCACACCCAGATTTTCCTGCATTAGCGAAAACCCGGGACCGCTTGTTGCGGTGAAGGCTTTCGCCCCTGCCAGTGATGCACCCACCACGGCCGCTATACTTCCTATCTCATCCTCCATCTGAAGGAATACGCCGCCCACCTTGGGCATAAGCCTGGCAGAATCAGCCATAATTTCAGACGATGGCGTAATCGGATATCCCGCGTAAAACCTGGCACCAGCATAAATAGCACCTGCGGCTATCGCCTCATTGCCCTGTATAAATCTTACATTTCGCTTCACTTTTGACTCACCAATCCTTCCTTTGAAAATCCACACATTCTTATTGGCTAACACCAACAATTTAAATTAGTATGACTGATATCGAAATAAACGATCTTGAAGACAACAACTTTGTCTTAACTGCCTACGGTAACGTGGATTACTTTTCCATTCTCAACGCAGATGGTTTATTCGGTCTTTTTAACACTCTTTAAGGTGTATATTGCCGATAATATAAAGGCGATAATAAGAACGATACTAATAGGATCAAAAGTGAGTTTCGCCACACTTCCCCCTGAAGCAACCAAGGCAAATCTGAGATTGGTATCAATAAGCATCCCCAAGATAACTCCCAACACCATCGGAGCAACAGGATAGTCATTTGCTTTCATCAACGCACCGAGAATACCGAAGAAGAGTAACACCCAGACATCAAAAAGCAGGAGCTTTGATCCATAACATCCGATTACGCAGAAGACTACAATAATGGGGAGCAATATTCTTCTGTCTATTGAGAGCAGTTTTACAAAACTTTTTAACGCCACTAGTCCGAACACACCCATAAAAACGGCTGAAAGAATAATCAGAAGGAATATGTAACTAACTTCACCGGGAAAATCTTTCATCAAAAGCGGGCCGGGGCGCAGTCCGTGTAGAAGCATTGCACCCATCAGAATCGCTGTCGGACCACTCCCCGGAATGCCTAGGGTCAGCATTGGGATGAGGGCACCGCCAGCCGTCGCGTTATTTGCTGTCTCGGAAGCAATCACTCCCTCATAATGTCCCTTCCCGAATTTTTCCTTTTCTTTTGACCTCCGCCGGGCTGTGTCATAAGACACCCAGCAAGAAAGACTTTCCCCTATTCCAGGGATCAGACCGACACCCATCCCGATAAAACTGGAACGAATGATCGTGTTAAAATATTTCTTTAACAGCGGGAATGGATTAAACCTCTTTCCCGATGGTACAGAGACAATCATATAGGGCTTTTCCTTCTTTAACACATGAAGGACCTCTGCCAGTCCAAACAACCCTACCATAGCCGGAAGCATCCCCAGACCACCCATAAGATTGCAGCTGCCAAATGAGAATCTCGGATGGCCAAAGAGTTCCTCAACCCCAATCAAAGAGAGCATGATTCCCAGAATACCTGAAATCCATCCCTTAAGTGGACTTGACCCGGCAAGACTTCCGCAAATCAGAACACCTATTACTGCCACGATGAAAGTGTGCCAACTTGTAAAATGCAATGCAAAGTAGGCAGCGAATGGGATTAAGATATAACAAACAACCGACCCAATAAAAGCGCCAATCACAGAAGAAATGGTGGTCAACATTATTGACTGCTTGCCCTTTCCCTGTTTCGCAAGCTCAAACCCCTCGATCGCCGTTGCCGCAGCCGCCGGTGTTCCCGGAATATTAATCATTGTCGCTGTAATACCGCCAGCATAAATGGCGGAAACATAAACTCCAATAAGCGCAGCTATTGCAAGATTCGTTTCGAGTCCGTAGGTGAGGCCGAGAAGCAACGCCATGGTCATTGTTGCTGTTAATCCGGGAATAACACCCACAGACATACCTAGAATTACACTTACAAGAAGCGTAAGCAACACCATTGGATCTAATGCCATCGACACTGCAGTTCCAATATGTGAAAATTCACTAAATAGATTAATCATATTAAATCCTTTTTTCTATGTTAAGGCATTGGTATGGTAAAGACTTGAGTAAAAAAGCCGTAGATTACAGATGCTGTAACTATAGCAAGTATCGTTGAAAGAACTATTTTTACCTTGAAATAAATAAAGAGAACCAAGAGAAACAGCGTTGTCAGAATGATAAAATGTATAGAGGTTATATCCAGCAATAGTATGTATACCATGGTGGCAAGAGAAATAATCACAAAACGATGAGTTTCTATGGATTTAGCCAACAACACTATTTTCCCAGGCAGCAGAGAGATCTCATTCTCCTTGAGAACCTTGAAGACAAGCATCATTGATAAACTGAGAAGAGATATACCCGCAATCAATGGTACCAGTCCTGGACTTGAATATAACCCCCTTCCGAATGTAGGCATCATTGCTGAATTTATTATTACAAATATGGATATCAAACCCAGAACTATCCCAATCACAAAATCCCACAGGCTATATGGTTTTTTGTCTTCATGTACCTGAGTTTTTTCTATGCGATTCTGATCCATGCCAGATCTCCCCTCCCTTTTTTCATGATACTCACCACGATCTTAACGATACCATTGAGGCTATAGCTGTTAAGATCGTGGTAGAGTGTGTTTCATTGTTCAATTAAAATATGTATACTGTAAGTACTTAGTTTGCAGGCCATTCCTTCATACCAAGCTTCTCATATCCAAGCCATTTCCAGTCTGCCAACTTTGGGATACCAACTTCAGTGGGTGATTTCTTTGTCATTCCCAAATCAGACAAAATCCACGGTCTTCCCGTTTCATTCTTTGAAAACCACCGATCGGATTCTTCTCCGTACACACCCGCCACCTTCAGGACACGGTCTTTCATTGCACACTTAAATTTCTCTGATTTCACTGTTTTTAAAAAGGCATCTGTTATTTTATTTACGATTGCCGGAGGAGTATTCCTTTTGATCATCGGGCCGAACGCTACCATGTATGCCGGCACAAGAGATTTCATCGCGGGAATTTGATCGGCAATAGAGGGAATAATACCATAGCCCTCAATTTTCAAGGGGGTCACGTCACCAATCGTTAGTGCCCTCAAGTCTCCGGATTTTAAGTAGTCTACTCCATCACCCATAGATATGGATGCAAATTCCGTTTCACCGTTCAGCACCGCACGGATAGCATCTCTTCCCCCTTTGTACGGTACATGCCTGGCTTTCAGATTTTGATTACTGAGCAAAGCCTCCGTCAAACATTGAGCACCACTGCCGATAGCCGGAGAACCAAAGGACATTTTATTGGGATTTGCCTTTATTGCGGCAAGTAAATCTTCAAGGGTTTTGTACTTGGAATCCTTCGCTACAACCAATCCGGCAGGACTAAACACTGCAATGTAGGGATAAAAGTCTTTCCATTGCAACGAGGTCAATTCCTTAACACCATAAAGTACAAAGATATTAGTCCCACCCAGCCACGTATATCCGTCGGCCGGTTGTTTTGCCACATGATTCGCGGCAATGGCTCCACTGGCACCAGTCATGTTTTGACAGACCACCGTTTCCCCAAGATAATGGCTCATCCCAGCGCCCAGCGACCTGCACGTATAGTCTGTGGCTCCGCCAGCCGCAAATTGAATATACATTGTTATCGGTCGCTCGGGCCAATCCGCTGCCTTGGTCCCTGTTGGAACTAAAACCATTGAGAAAATACACGCAACCATTGTTGCCACCAAAAAAAATGTAACCCGTTTACCCTTTTCCATTTTTCTCTCCTCCATCTTTTTATTTGGCCAAGATATTTACAATTAAAAACACTTTCCTATTGGGGAAAACTCGAAATAATCAGTCCCAAAAAAACCGTTCCACTGTTTCGGAATTAACAATAGTCAGAATCTTAAGCTTGCAAATCTCTTGTAACACCCATCCTATCATCTTCCTATGTATGTAATCGGTTGCTGCATATGTTTGTCTAAATACAAAACCCAAGGAAACAAAGCTGCAATGATAATTTATTTACCTAAGTTGTCACCATAATCTGCGAAAAAATGAATTTGTTACAAATAAAGGCTTTAAAGAGCCTATTTTCCCTCCACCAGTCCCCATTTGTTTATGTAGGTCTCCTTAACCTTGGAGTTAATCAGAGCTTTGGGCCACGCTCCTCCAACAACAAGCGAGATATCTTCAAAGGGTCGTATTGCAACTTTCTCTTTTGATTCCACAGAATAGTAAGCAGAGTGCGGGGTAATGGTAACACTTTCCAGCTCAAGCAAAGGATTGTCCGGCAACACTTCCTCCTTCTGAAGAACATCAAGTCCCGCACCAGCTATTTCTCCTTCTTTAACCGCGGCATATAAGGCTTTCTCATCAATAAAGTCACCCCTGGCACAGTTAATCAGATAGGCTGTATTCTTCATCTTTTTAAACTGTTCCATATTGAACATATGTTTGGTATCCGGCGTAAACGCCGCATGAATCGAGATAAAATCTGAACTTTCAATAAGATAATCGATCATTACTTCTTCGACACCAAGTTTTTTAAAGACATCCGACGGTACATAGGGATCATAGGCCACTACCTTCATTCCAAATCCCTTGGCCATGGGAACAATATTCTGCGCAATTCGTCCGAAACCGATAAGCCCCACCACCCGTTCTTTGAGCTGAAACATGGGCGGCATAATTTGCGTTCTGATTTCCTTCTTCTCATAGGAATCCCACTTTCCGGCGCGCACGGCCCGGTCCAGCCGGCAAATCTTTCGGGCACAGTCAAGGATCAGCCCCATTGCGTGTTCCGCAACTTCCAACGAACAATAACCACCGGGGAAAGAAACACATATACCCTTTTCAGTCGCCGCTTCGAGATCAATCGCCTCATAACCTGTGCCCACATTATAGATCATTTTACATTTTTCTAATTTTTCAATAACTCTTTTTGTAACGGGGGTCATCATCGTTATAACAAATTCAGCATCCCGAGCAGCTTCAATAATGTCATTTTCCGTCTCACATGGAATCGTTACAAAATCGACACCTATTTTTGCATATTCATGTATGTTATGAGGAATAAAGGCATTGTTTACAATCATTACAGCTTTATGCTTTTCCATATCCAGATACCTCTCCTTTTCCTTTCAATCTTTTCTTTCTAATCAGCAACTCCCAGTTAGACTTTTGCATACAAATAAGTCATAAAATCAGTATATTAAGAGCTTATCCTTCTCCTGTTTCTTGATTCTATTTGTATTTTCAAAGTGTTCAACCAGCAACTTAAAGGTTAACTCATTTTGTTCCTCAATTAACCGCTCTACCTTATGTTCATCCTTTTCAATAAGCGTTTGGACGAGCTTCTTATGCTCTAAATTTGATGTTGGTGCTCTGTGGTGCACTAACTTGTGATTCAGCCTGCCCATTTGTGAATATTTTTTGACTTCAATGGCCTCATCCATCTTTGTGGAGACTTTTTCAAAAAACACCTTATGAATAATGCGATTTCGTCCATCAACAAAATTTACAAAGAACTTTTGAAATAACGTCAATCCATGGTGTATGCTGCGTTTTTCAAAAACCTGCTAAATCAACTAGTCCATCAATGTTACACGTCACTAAAACAGCCTAAGGATTTGAGTTACATCACCCAAATTTTCAGTCTCTTTCACTAAAGCAATAATCTTTTCAATATTTTGCTCTAATATAGGTTGCTTTGCAAAATTGGTACTTCTCCGAAACTTATCTGCTACTTCATCCATATCCATAGGATTTTGTGGTGAGCCTTTGCGTTCCTTTACCTGTTGGGAAAGACGCTCCCCTTTCTTTGTGATCACCTCCACAATAGCAGGTGTAACACTTCCTGGAGCATCCATTTCGAGGACAGGGTCAACAACACAATCAATCACAGAAGCAATCTTGAGCACACGTGGATTCTGAATCTCTTCGGCGGTAAAATCTTCAAGGAATACCTTCCTTTTTTCCAATGCAGTTGCAACTACATAGGGAAGGCTGAACTGGGCTTCCGGTACTGTCCTGGGCACTCGTTTCCTTTCCAGCGGACAGCATACAAAATTAAAACCCTGTTGATTTACTTTCACGAGGATTTTTTCAACATCACTACTTTGCAGATTGAACTCTTCGGCAATCGCAAGAATTCCTTCTATAGCTGCATGGGTATGCATGCAGCACGGGTAAATCTTAGTTGTGACATTTAGTACGCCGAAATGTTGCCCCAATCCGTCTATGAGTTGTTCTCTATCATACTCCCCACGTTGGTAAACAGGATAGTATCCGAATTTCCCTTCCAAAACGTCTTTAGCAGCAGTAATGCCTCTATGAGCAAAAATTGCCGAATACACTCCCCCTTGCGCGGCCAGACCTTGACAAAAACGGGTTGCTAATGTTCCTTCAACAAGATTTTGAGAATTTCCCGAAGCCTGGCTGTATGCAAGACCCATGGCATGGATCATCTTCTCCTCATCCAAACCCATAATTTTTCCGGCTGCACCGGCAGAGCCAAAATATGCATATTGAAAGGTTGCATTCATTCCGCTCACTCCAGGTGGGATCCGATTCGCGCGTCCCATTCGACAAATCATATCTACTCCCAGAGTTAGCGCAGTTAAAAATTCTTTTCCACTAATTCCTCCGATCATTTCAGCAACAGCAAAGGCGGTTGCTACAACGGAGGCACTGGCATGAACTGTCCCGGGTTCAAAAACATCGTCTAGATCAACAGCTCTAGCCATTGTTCCATTTACCAGGGCGGCGAGAAAAACCGGGATTCGCCGATTAAAATTGAGAACAGAGCTTTCTTCTTTTCCACCCCAACAGAGAGCCTGATCAACAATCTCTGAACATCCTTCAGCAGTCGTTCCAGCAAGCATCGAAGCTAATGTATCAAGAATACTCTTTTTTGTAGCAAGGATGACATCCGCGGGGATATTTTCAAATTCTGTGTTAATTATGTTTTTTACTATATTATTTATTGCATCCATTTCGAATCTGCCCTCGTAGAACCTTATTGCAACTGTTGAAAAAAGTAGTTTCTGTTGCTCCCTATTTCTGGTCGGTTATATTCAATGTTTATAATCATTCCATTAGATTGCTTAGCTCTCTCCACTAACTCTTTGTGGTAGATTATATATGTTTGTTTTTTAATATATTGGTATCATTCAAAAGTGTTTACATGGCCAATATATGTCGGGTGTTTCACTGCTAACTGTGGGTACTCAAAAAACGAAATATTTCTTCCCCCCATTTTTCAGAGCTATCGATTTACTTGTTAAAAAGTACCGAATTTTTAGTCAGCACTCATTCACATCCTAAAGGACATCATGGCTTTTTTTGAAAGGCCACATCTCACCCCCCTCTGAGTCTTGCATGCGGCCAAATAGCTGGGGTTTAAAACTCAGAAGCCCTTGGAATCTTTACCTGCTCCATCTAAACCACAGGGATTTGGCCGCATGCCTTGAAGTTGATAGATGGGGCCTTGAGAAAATTGGCATAATCTGATAGGCCTAAATACACACACTTTCTGTAACAGATACACCATCAAGTCAACACTTCTAAACCATACTCATTTTTTAGATTTATTAATACTTCTGATATTTCTGCTCCCTCGGAGGTGAAACTTTCATGTCCATACCAAGTTTTTCTGCAACATCTTTGTATCCTGGCTTAAGATCATACTCGTCTTTGTACTCCTGGATCATGGGGATCCCCCAATTATTTTTCTGGAGAAACTTAGTACCTTCAACAAAGTCGGGAAGCATTTCAGGTATTAACGTAAAAATAATTTCGTCGTCTTGAGCAGATGCCAGGCGACGATCTCCCTTGCAGGGGATCGCAACTGTGCATTCCCTTTTTAGTAAAGCCGGAACTACGCCATAAACACAAACAGCGTGGCCTGAAAGTTGACAATGGAGATCCTTTCCATCAACCCAATCTTTGACAATTAAAAGCTGGCTTGTCATCATACCATTTACATGCATAACAATAATATCTGGCATGAAGTTGCAGCTACTGATTGGCGCGGAGACGATACCCTGGTATGTACCATATTCCAAATGTGGCATATTCTTGCACCATTCCGCAGCTCCTTCGATGGTTCTTACGCTATCAGGATAACGGTGGTGTCCTTCGAGAAAGTAAGGAACACGTTCAGCAAACCCTAACCCTTCGACAGGCTCAAAGCACCACATGTCTTCCTTGAACATAGCAATGGTCATCCCGTCGCGTTGCGACTTTGCAAAGCTTTGGCATAAGGCATATTTATGCCCCCAATCCCGGCTCGGGATGATAGCACCTTCAGGGACTTCATCTCTGCTCTTGAGCATCTTTACGGCTATAGGATGGACACGCATCCTGAGCCACGATTCCAATTCAGTCCCCAATTCATGAAGCTCGTCCAAAGTCATATCAAATTCCTCCCTTATCTAAAGTGATTTTTTTTAATGACTGCCTAGATTGTAGATTTAAACCACCTTGGCTAGCCAAACATCACAGTAGCATTACAGCAATATACATGCCAAAATAATGAGAGTGTAAAGCTGATATATTACAGCAATTTACAGCTGGACTATAATGTCTTTAATGGAGAAGCTGAGCATAATACAACATAACCGGACATTATAAAACAAAAAGCTACAAAAGGAGGTAGAAAAGCTCAGGTTGAAGTGATATAATAAAGTAATTGATTATAAAAAACCATGAGCCTATCCCCATTTTCAAGACAAAAAACAGGGCTGTTTAAGGTGCATAGAGTAAGAAGCCTGTCTTGTTATAGGTATTAATGGTTCTTTGTCATAATATACTTTATAGGGAGTAAGATATCCAAGAGTTTCGTGGAACCTCTCCGTGTTGTAGAAGTTAAAATAGATGGACAGAAGTGAACGTGCTTCTGAAACAGTCCGGTAATCATGGAGATAGACTTCTTCGTATTTCACTGTTCTCCAGAGTCGTTCCACAAAGATGTTGTCGTAGAACCGACCACGACCG
>Ga0307991_1001917_pt1 | contig 14304 bp, 22 predicted proteins | sample EllFjometagen131_FD_203146 | JGI IMG/M metagenome (GOLD analysis project Ga0307991, IMG submission 203146) | Marine microbial communities from Ellis Fjord, Antarctic Ocean - #131 | ecosystem: Environmental > Aquatic > Marine > Unclassified | place: Southern Ocean | collected 2014-10-08
TGTACTATTAGGATTTCACTGTAAATATTTATCAGGAGAAATTCAAAAAAAAGATATTGCTGATTTCAAATGGGTAACTCCTATAGAAATGAAAAACTATGATATTACTGAAGCAGATCATCCATTCATAAAAAAGTTATTAAATTATAATAATGGTTTGCTATAAAATAACTTCTCCATAAAATCAAAGATTTCACTCCGACCACGCTGCGCTCTCACTTCGTTCGGGACGCTTAACAAGGATTTAGAGGTTTACTTCGTTGCACTCGTTCTCCCAAATTTTAGCAGGCTACGCTTAAATCTGCTAAAAATTCTCTAAATCCCGATGTTATACGATATTTTTTCAACAGCTTTAAATGTTTAACAGAGCAAGTAATTTAGGTATAAATATCATGCTAAGTAGTTTTCTAATTTTCCGATAGAAACAATAGTTAAACTGGTAAAGAACATTTGCCAAGCTTGAAAAAACACTTTGGGGGCGTTGCACTCTCGAAAATAAGTTTCTCGCCCTCGTATAACAGCGACTAAGAAGTTCGAATCTTGCAGATTCTCTCCCAAATCACTCGTTTCCCTCGTGACTTTTCTTACTCGCGATGTTAAATGAAATAATTTTTAGTGGCTAAAAGTCGAAGGGGGGACAATCAAAAACAAAAGAAAAAAAGGGGAGGGGATGGTGCTACGCACATATTGACTCACTTGGTTCGAAATATTTATATAACACCATTACACATTTATATATGATGACTCATAATGAAAGATGTAAAGAATGTAAAAAGAGAATGTTCGAATTATTGTCTAAAAGTTATGGGGAAGTAAAACAAGATTATAATCTTCATTTATCTAATAAGCTAGATTCTTTTAAAGATAATCTTCAGTACACTAATTTACAAAAGATATTTACTTCATTGAAAAATCATAGAGGGTTTCAGAATTTTGTAAAAGCCAAAAATTTACCTAATGTTGATTTTTTTATTGTTAATCCTGGTTTCATAGTAGAATTTGATGAATCCCAACATTTTACTAAACCAAGAGAAATTGCATTAAAAAATTATCCCACTGATTTAAAATTAGGATTTGACAAACAAAAATGGATAAAACATTGTGAAAATTTACACAAAAAAGATAATGACCCCCCTTATAGAGATGAACAAAGAGCATGGTATGATACTATGAGGGATTTTGCTCCGTTTATTCTAAATTTTATGCCAACTATAAGATTATTTGCAAAAGATCATGTTTGGTGTTCTTTTGACCCTGAAAATAGTGAAGATATTAAAAAATTTAAAACAATTATTGAGGGGAAAGTATGAAATATGCATTAATATCTTTAATTGCTGTTGATTCAGATAAAATACCTGCAAAAAATGTAAAAACTGTTATTGAAATAATCAATAATTTAACAGATGTTGATTTAATTTTATTTTCAGGTTGGACATTGGCAGATAAATCAGATCTAAATCAGGTTGTTAAAAACATAAATAATAGCAAATCAACATTTATTTTGGAAATAGGAGATGGTTATAGAAGTGATAGAAATGATGATTTTGGCTTTTATATTGTAAAAGGGAAAAAAATAATTAAAAACGCTATAAAACAAATTTTTATGGATAGTCATATCACAGATTATAAAGAAGAAAATAAACCTGTTCAGAATATTCAAAAAATATTAAAAGAATTTGATGAAAAAAGAAATTTTAAAGTTAAAAATGAAAATATTCGTTTAATTATTTGTGGAGAGAATAATATCCTAAGAAATAAACAAAAAGAAAATAATGATGTTTATTTTAGATTAAAGGATAATGATTTAAGTAATCAATTTCAATCCATTATTAAAAACACTGACATTTTTTTAAATTCTGCTCATACCCCAATGGGTAATTTAGGTAAATTGAAAAAAAGATGGAAGTATCTAAGTCAAAAGAATAAAGTTTGTTTGTTCACAACAAATGAAGAAATAATACCAAATGTAAAAAGTAAACCTAGAACTAAAGAAGTCAATTTATATAAAAAATCATTACAATATATATTTTCTAATGGAAAAGAAAAAACAGGAACAGAAGAAATAACTAAAAAATATAAAATTACAATAATTGAAATTAATTAATAACAAAAGTTTTCTTGCCCTATATTCTTGTTCTTGATGTATTTTATCGAATAAACACTTTCCCCTCTAGATTGAATTAATAAAAAACAAACTATTTAAATATAATAAAGTAAGTTTAAAGATTATGGGATTTTCAGATGGCTTTACAAAAGAAGAATTGAATGTTAAAAAAAATAAAAATTCAATAGTTTATACTCATAAAAAAGCAAAAAAATCAAGTTTTAAGGTTATTGGAATTGGTCCCACAGGATATAAACTTATTAGAGCTTTGTATAACTTAAATAACAAAGAAATAGAGTTAATCTTAATAGATACACATAATAATGTCTGGTGGCAACAATATGATAAAGCAATATGTGTAGGGTTACAAGATTGTAAGGGATTACCTGTGTTTCATTTTAAAAAAGAAATAATTAACAAAGCAATAAATGACTCTGAACAAGATATCTTAAAAGTAATAGATAACTCTAAAAAAATATTTATCTTAGGAAAGAATGATTGTTTAAGTAATAACTTTCTGGAATTTGTATTAGTAAAATTAGGAGAAAATAAAAAAATTGAGATTAAACATATGTTTTTCTAAATAATAAATAGAGGTCACATGTAAGATTGATTAAAGTTTTTAAAGAAAATAAGATGTGGAATAATTAAATATTCTTTTAAAAAAAGAAACAAAAAAGCCCCTCCCCTAAAAAAAGTAAAAAAAGATTGTCCCCCTCTATTCTTGTTCTTGATGTGTCGCATTCGCTCATTTGATTGAACGCCACTAAAAATTACTCTGCGGTTTGCTTCGCAAATCCTCGGGGACGGCTTGCAGCCTTTCGCTTCGCTCACCCTCATTTAACAAGGATTTAGAGGAAAATTCCTGCTGAATTTTCCCAAATTTTTGCTTCGCAAAAACTTCTCTAAATCCTGATGTTATACGACATATTACTCGGAGCCGACAAATTTATATAAAACAGAAGTCCCTTTCAGATTATGAGAATAAAAGTAGGAAATTTAGATTTAACAATAAGAAAAGCAACATTGCAGGATTATAATTACTGTTATAAATTATTTAAAAGGGATATGTACCAAGTTATTGAAAAGTACTGGGGCTGGAAAAAAGGTAAGTTTAGAAACAATTTTATTCTTTCCCAAGTAAAAATTTTAGAATATAATAACAAAAGATTTGGATTTTATCAAATATCTATAGAAAATGGAGACTATTACATCAAAGAGATTCACATTTCAAATAATCTTAAAAGGAAAGGAATAGGTTCTAAATTATTAAGTATAATACAGGATGAAGCTAAGCAGAAAGGACATAAGAAAATTTTACTTCAGGTTTTCAAAGACAATCCTGCTAAGAGATTATACAAAAGACAAGGTTATAAAGTTAAAAAAGATAAAGGGCCTTCTGTATTGATGGAAAAGAGGATATAGTATCGGCCCCTGTGTCATACGCTTCGGATTTCTTTCAGAAATCCTTGGGGTCGCTACGCTTCTCACTTCGTTCGACCCTCGTATAACAGTAATTTGCCAAGTTATACGTAATATTAATCGGTCAGCCCTCAGAAGATTTAAATATATATAAGAATTTTTTAGAATTATGGATGAAAAAAATATCAAAGAAATTTTGCAAATCATTCTAGATTGTCTTCAAGATAAAGAATTTGTTTGGAGACTTGAAGGAAGTGCTAATCTAAAAATTCAAGATGTTGATATTTCTGTTCAAGATTTAGACATCACCACAAATAATAATGGAATTGAAATTTTTAGAGATGCCTTGAAGAAATATATTGTTAAAGATTTTTTCAGTCAAAAGATAAATGGTTACTCAATAGTCTGCGACATTAATAATTTTGAAGTTGAGATAAATTCCTATGGTGACAGAGAATTGGATATGTTTGATAAGACTGAAAAAATCTCATGGAATGATTTGCAAATTCCGATTTTACCTTTAGAATACGCTAAAAAATTCTATGAATTAATTAATCGAAAAGAAAAAGTTGATCTAATATCTAAGCATTTAACGGGCTGACCTGTGTCATACTGTGCCTACGCTTCGCTTCGGCATTTTTCTTGCAGAAAAACGTATAACAGCCAAATTTACAATGTGAAGATTACTTGGCAATTCTTACAAAAAATGAAATAATTCCTGTTGACTACACACCAGAAGATTGTAGAGCATTAGTCAAGAAAGCATTTGTTGATAGAAATTACAGAGAGCAAGAATTAATACAACAAGCTTCCAGTTTTAGAACTGATGGCAGAGCCACAGAAAGAGTAACAGATTTAGTTTATCAACTTCTTGAAAGCAAATAATTTTTTCTTGAGGTCTTCAGCCAAATTTATATTAACTAGCTTTTTTGGTTTTTCTTCTAAGACATTCATTCCTTTTTTATTATATCTTGGAATAAGATGCCAATGAACATGTTTTGTTTCATCCATATACACCAAATAAACTTTTTTTATTTTTAATGCTTTAAGCATAGCGTCTCTTACAGCATCAACAACATCCATTAAATGTTCGTATTCTTTTCTCTTGAGCAAATGCAAATCTGTAACTTTTTTCTTCCAGACAATAACTACATGTCCTCTTGTTATAGGATAATTTGCTAAAGTTGCGTAGAGATTTTTATCTTCAAAGAAAACTGCTCCCTTTTTTGGTTTTGGTAAATCCTTGTTCATAGTTTAAACATAAATAGTTTATTATTTAAGTATTTCTTTTTTACATGTAATTAAAGTATCTAAAGTTCTCTCCTTCCCTTGATGTGTTTGTTAGATGTGGCTTCGCCCTTTAAAACGGCGTTCTCAAAAACTCTTCGAACGAAGTTTGACCACATTCTGTATGGTCAAAGAACATAACAGGAATTTCCAAGTTAGTTTCAATAAGTGGGCGAGCTAAAAGTTAGTCAAATTAAAAATTTGAGAAATAATAAAAAAGAGGTTGGCGTTTATTGTTTCTTTGCTTTTCAAATTTCAAGTGCTTTTTCTAACTGTGTAATTGGGAATCCATGCTCTTTAGCCATTTTTCTTGCACTTGGTTCAGAACCTAAATAACCTTTACTAATTCTTTCCAAAAGAGAGTGTCCATAACTGGTTTGTATACCTTCTTTAAGTGCTTTTTCTAACTGTGTAATTGGGAATCCATGCTCTTTAGCCATTTTTCTTGCACTTGGTTCAGAACCTAAATAACCTTTACTAATTCTTTCCAAAAGAGCTTGATAATTATCCCAGTCTGGAAATTGTTTTCTATATGCATCATTAATTGTTCTACTTTGATTTATCATAGACAATATAATAAATAACTAGTATTTAAATCTTTCGATTAATTTACTACTATCAAGTTATTACTTTTCATAAAACTACACCAACCTCTAAAATAAGCTCGCCCGCTTACTTTGGATTTTTCGGCTTCGCCGAACGTTGCACTAAAATTCAATTCTTCGGATAGTTTAACAGGAATTCCTAAGTTATACGAAATTGAGAAAAAGCCTTTAAACCAAACATTTATAACTTCTACTATATAAAATAACAATATGAAAATATTTAGTGAGAAAATATGGAAAAGACACACCAATCCTTTAAGTGGCTGGACTCGAGTAATGGCCTTCTTCTTAATTCCAATATCAGTTTGGTTCCAAAATTGGTATTTTCTAATAGGGCTTTTAATATTTTTTGCTATCAACCCTATACTTTTTCCCAAACCAAAAAATAAAAATAATTGGATGAGTAAATCTATTTTAGGTGAAGAATTATGGACAAAAAAAGGGGTTCTTCAAAAAGATTTCCCCACAATCCTAAATCTCTTTAATGGACTTTTCTTTTTTGTTTTAATTTATGCAGCATACAAGAACTTTTTAGAAATAACAGTTTTTTCTACAATACTATCAAGTGTTTTCAAACTTTGGTATTTAGATAGGATGGTATTTTATTATGAAAAAAATAGATAGAAATAGCTTTTTCTCAACTCAAGGGGACGCTGCGCTTCAAGTCTTCGACTTGACCCTCGTATAACAGCGCGCGGTGTTAAGTTCAATTCGAAAACCCACCTTTCCCGACGAGAAAGTAAACCGTAAATTCTAAAAGTTGCGTCTTTCGCTTAACGCCATAAGGAAAAATACCAACAACAAAATTAAAAACTTTGTCTAACAAGCGTTAAACGATTTCACTTCGTATCATCCAAATTTTTTATTATAAACTAAAAACGGAATCGGGGGCTAACGGTTACTTAGAAATGAATAAAATCTGGAGTTTAACTAAAGAACGGTTGAATCTTAAAAACGATGAATGCAAACCTGAGCAGTTCCAAACTTTAATCTATAAAATTCAAAAACCAAAAGCCTTATTCCTTCTTTTATGTAATGGACAAATTATCTGCACTGCAACAAAGAATTTAGAAATTGTTGAAGAAACAATGAAAAAACTGAAAGATAAGCTTATTCTTCGCATAGTTTGAAGAAAACTAAAACATTAAAATTTTTCTATAAAAACTTATCAAAACTTTACTTTCGATAATTATATAAGCTATATATTAAGTCTAAATTTGATATGATAAAATTTAATAAAGGTTTTACTAATCTAAACTTTAAAAACAAGTCAAATCTGCTGGAAGAATGTGAAAAGTTAATTTGTGAATCTGATGTGTTGTATCCAATATTAAAAGAAATAGAAAATTTGAAAAGAGGCGAGGTAAGTTCTGATTCAACAATAAAAAGGTCTAAAATTGGTAGCTATTTCACTTCAGAAATCCAACAAATATTTAACTATATTTATAATCATAAGATTATTATTGACAATGAAATTAAAATTAAATTAAAAGATACTTTAAGTAAAGCAGATGCTATATTAAGAGAAAATCTTGTTTTACAGTCTAAATCACCACTGGATGTTGTTAAATTTAATAATGTACCAGTGAGATATGCGCATAGCATTTTTGGAAACAAAGAACAGAGATGGGGTTATGGGTTGCACAAACTATCAACAACAGAATTAGGATATTCACTTTGTATAGCTATGATGCCACCTAAATACATTCAAAGTTACCATAATCATACCATATCTGAATATACCCTAGCACTAGACCAAGAAACTATAGGATTTTATAATCCAGAGAAAAATAAAAAAAAGAATATAGCTCATAAAAATGAAATAGTCTCTTTTTCTGCAACCACTCCACATACACTCTATAATCCTGCTAACTCTCCATCCCGAAATATTTCGGTAAAGATTCCAACAGGACTCATGGACTGGAAACCTATTTACGATTTAAACCCAATAAAAAACGGACATTCTGATGTTTTAAAAGGGAGAACATCACAATTCGACATAAACGGAACTAAAATATCTTTTTCTATCAAGGATAGATACTACAATTATGATTTAGAGATATTGGAATTAAAAAAAAATTCTGTAATGGAAGATGTTTATACTAAAGATAAATATTTCTTCGTAATTGAAGGGGAGTTTCTGGTCTCATCTGGGGATATTAAGAAACATTGCAGTAAAAATGATTTCATAGTGATTGATAAGAACACCAATTTCAAAATAGAAACTAAAACAAAATGCAGATTACATACTGTAATTAACAAATAATATTATTATTTAAATTTATAAACAAACACCCCTCTTTTTTCAATTTAAGATTATATCATATAGGCTTATGTTTAATAGTTTAGTATATAAAATCCATGAGAAATGAATTGCTTATTATACTATTTATCGCACCCGATTCCTATGGAAATATAGTCTGCTAAAGCAGGAATGTATAATAAGTTTATAATAAAAAAACTACAGACGCAACTGAATTTACGGCAACTCAAAAACTCTTCGGACGAAGTTTTTCCACACTACGTATGGGAAAAGTATATAACAAGGATCCCGATGTTAAATCCAATTTTTGAAAATGCCTAATTAGTGAAAAGGGGCAACTTTTATTCTCTAAAGAAATCTCGTGTTACTTTATGTTCATCAGAAAATAATATTTCAGCTTCATCATAAGATTTAATCGCATCCTTCATGTCTTGCCCTTTGGCTTTATTTTCTTTCATAATCTTCAGTTTATTTTCCCAGAATTCAACGACCCCAGGATGCTTATCGAAATATCCTTTTAATTTCTTTTTCAAATCTTTCATAAATCCTTTTGGATCATAAATTATTTTTTCACTTAAATAATCATGACAAAGATAAGGATATTTCTCAAATTGATGAAGCAGATGTTCTTTCGGACAAATCACCAAATCAATATTTATCCCATATCTTTCATCATCTTGCTTTAATTCCCACTTTTTAGCATCTTCCGATATTATCTCAATATCAACATCAGAATCTTCTCGTTCTTCTCCTCTTACCAAACTACCAAAAAGAGTAATAGCTAATGTTGATTTGTCCTTTTTGTATTCTTCAACAATCTCATTAACAATTTTCTGATGAACTTCCCTCATATTTTTTAATATAATTCAGAACCTTATAAAGTTGCCCCTAGATTTTTAATATTGATTGGACTTCGCTTGATGTACGGCATTTTCAAAAACTCCTTCGCCTTCGGCTCGGTCACGTTGCACTCCTCTCCCTTTGGTCATCGGAGGATTTAACAGGAATTCCAAAGTTAAACTCAATTGGTGTGGAGAAAAATCTTATTACTTTATTATTGATTTTTTTTAATTTTTTTCTTAAAATTTTCTAAATCTGATTCTTTAATCTCAGGAAAATTATTCATTCGAAATCCACATTTTTTGCAAATATTAAATGATCCAGCACCTGTTGCTTCAAATTTTACATCTTTACTCCCACATTGGGGGCAAACTTTAACATATTTTTCATTCATAGTAACATTTATTTCATAACTAACATATATTATTTTCTCCACACCAACTTCTCCGCTCCTTGCTTTGCTACGGTGCTAGACCTTCGCTACTGCGTAGTTCAGGGAGTTTAACAGCAATCGCCAAGTTATGTGCAATATTACTCGGCAAACAACTTTTAGCAAATTATTTAAGCCAATTGTAATTTAGTAATATTATGGAGACGGAGGATTTGAAAAATTTAGTAAAAAGCATTGTTGAGAAATCTACTGTTCTCAAGAATAAGCATATTGAATACAAAAATACGCCCGTAAATTATGCATGTATTTTTTCTCAAAGCAAAGAAGAATATAAAGAATTACTTGAAGCTGCACGGAAAATTGGTAAGATTATCCAAGAAACTCCATCAGGTCTGTTATTTCATATTGAACCATTAGAAACTGTTTCCGGAGTTTTAAAATTATTAAAAATTCGTATTCCTGATCCTACCAGACCTGAACGAGGCGATGCTGATTTTACTATTTCCAATTTTCCTGAATTTGAGAAAAAATACTTATCAAAGCCTAGTTTCAAAATTATGAAAAAACCAGATTTTTACATGGTTGAACTTATGGACTCTGACTTTGATGTACGGGTGTATTTTTCAAATCCTCCTTTAGATAAACAATTGAAGATATAATTACGGTTATTTGCCTGCGTCATACTGTGCCTCCTTTCAGTCGGCATTTTTCTTGCAGAAAAACACATAACAGCAATCGCCAAGTTAACTGCAATATTTATTGGTCAACTATAGAAATCTATTTATATGATCTCCTAATAATATCACCTATGGTTTCTACGGAGTCGGCAAAAATAGATTTATTAAATGAACTTAAAAGTTATGAACCTTTTGATAATACTGAGAAGATTGAATTGGTTAGATTTATTAATTTTTTAGAAAATAATAAAAATGTTTATTCGAGAAATAATTTAGTAGCTCATTTAACATCTTCAAGCTGGATTGTTAATAAAAATAAAGATAAAGTATTTTTGATCCATCACAATATATATAATTGTTGGGCACCTTTGGGTGGTCATGCTGATGATGACACCAATTTATCACATGTAGCAATGAAAGAATCTCAAGAAGAATCTGGAATGGAAAATATTAAATTATTAGATAAGAAAATTTTAGATATTTCTGTTATGTCAGTTCCAGAACATGTAAAAAATGGAAAGATAGTTCCATTACATTTTCATTTTGATGTTCGTTATTTGCTTGAAGCTGATGAAAAACAAGAATCAAAAATAGCAGAACGAGAGGTTTCTGCTGGCAAATGGTTTAATGTTGATGAGATTAAAGAATTAAATATTGATATAATGCCAATTCTTAAAAGAGTTATTCAAAAGGTTCATTAATTAATGTTTAGTTGACCAAAAATACTGTCGCTATGCGATTTTTCTTGCAGAAAAACAGTTAACACGAATTCGGATGTTATATTCAATTTGTCCCATCCCTACGAAATAAAAAAGTTTATATACTTAAAAATTTATAAATATAATATTATGGTAAAAACAGAAAAAAAACGAGGAGCTTTACTAACAATTTGGTTAGTAATAATGTTGATTGCTAATTTTTTCACAGCACTATCTTATTTATTATTAAATTCCACAATCGCTTCAGCTTATCCTAATGTTGCATCATGGATATTTTATCTTTATGGGATATTGAGTTTAGCAAATTTTGCATTTGCAATATTCCTATTTATGTGGAAAAGATGGGCATTTTATGCATTGTGTGGGAGTGCAATCATCGCAATCATTATGAATCTCTATATAGGATTAGGAATTTTTGCCATAATCTTTGGATTAGCAGGACCAGTAATATTATATTCAATAATGAAATCCAAATGGGATTCATTTGAATAATTCTTTTTTACGGGATGGGGGCAAACTCTAAAATTTGCCTTCAGCATCGTTGCATTAAATTTTAGATTTTCCCGTTGGTCAGAAGAATATAACAGCGATCGCCAAGTTATATTCAATTTGTGGGCTCGTAAATTATTTATACTGGCTTCTTTTTTGTATTTATGGTGATGTAATATGCCTGTAATCAAAATTGATATGTGGGAAGGTAAAGATAAAGAAACAAAAAAGAAGCTAATTGAATCTGTTTCGAAAGCTGTTTCCCAATCACTAAATATACCTGAAGAATGGGTACATATAGTTGTTAATGAAACCCCAAAAGAAAATTGGGGTCTTAATGGGAAACAAGCAAGTGAAATATATTAATTGTGAGCCTACAAACTCTGCGCACTTCGTGCTTGTCTCACCTACTTTGTAGGTTCGAGAATATAACAACAATCGCTAAGTTATGTGCAATCCGCCTCCACCCGCCAAAATAGTTATATTTATAAAAATCTCCAATTTAATAGTATTATCATGAAAATAATGATATGTGGAAGCATGACTTTTGCAAAAGAAATGCTCAAAACAAAAAAAATATTAGAAGAAATGGGTCATATTGTTAAAATTCCTACTGATGCTAATGAAATTGCTAATGGTAACCACAATCATGACGACCTTGAGGCGGATTATAATCATTGTGTAAAGAATGATATTATGAGAACCCATTTCAAATTTATTGAAGAAAGTGATGCTATTCTTGTATTGAATCATGACAAAAATAACATAAAAGGGTATATTGGCACCTCTTCACTGATGGAAATTGGTTTAGCGCATCACTTTCATAAGAAAATATTTCTTTTGCAATCATTGCCTCACTACTCAGAACATAGATGGGTTCATGAAGTTAGAATAATGCAACCAGTTATTCTTAATGGAGATTTTTCTAAGATTGAATAAGGCGGGCTACAGCGGACTTTCTCCGCTTAGCTCCGAACCTCATTGCATTCTCACTCCACTATGTTCCGTTCGGGGCACATAACAGCAATTGCATAAGTTATACGCAATATTATTTTTTTGGGTAAATTTAAATAGCAATTGATTCTAATAGTATATATGTCTGAAAAAGGTAAAATGTTAAATGGCGAATTATATGACTCTACTGATAGTATTTTAGTTAAAGAAAGATTAATTGCATCCAAATTATGTCATCAATTCAATAATCTACCTCCTGAAAAAGAAATTGAGAAAAAACAAATATTAAATAAATTATTTCAATATTCTACAGATGCGGAAATTAACTCTCCATTTCACTGCGATTATGGATACAACATTATTATAGGCAATAATTTTTATGCCAATTATTCTTGTATAATTTTAGATGTTAACAAAGTATCCATTGGAGACAATGTTAAATTTGGTCCAAATGTCCAATTATATACTGCTTTTCACCCATTAGAACCAAATTTAAGAACCACAACTAAAGAATTAGGTTTGCCTATTTTTATTGAAGACAATGTGTGGATTGGTGGTGGAGTCATAATTCTCCCAGGAGTCAAAATAGGAAAGAACACAATTATAGGGGCAGGTAGTGTTGTGACAAAAAATATTCCTCAGAATGTCATTGCTGTAGGTAATCCCTGCAAAATTTTGAGAAAAATAAATTTACCCAAAAAATAAAACTGTCACCTTTGGTGATTTTTTCTTGCAGAAAAAACGTATAACAGAAATTCCTAAGTTAAGTGAAATAAAAATCAATTTTCTTATCCACTTGAGATAGCGATAAAACAAAATTATAGGCTCAATCCATATTTATTAAGTTCAGTTTTCAATTGGAAGTTATTTTTATATAAAATAGAATTAATTCCTTGCTTTCTCGCTAGTTGAATATATTTTTCTTTATTATCGATAAAAATAACTTCTTCTGGTTTTAACTTGATTATTTTTAATAATTCTTTGTATGAATTAGAATATTTTTTTCTTTTATCTGTGAATATTTTTTCAGTTTTTTCAAATGTATCTTTACCAATCTTTTTCAAATATTGTAAATGAATTGGATTTGTGTCTGAAAAAATATAATTTTTTAATTTGTTTTTCTTGAATATTCTAATCGCATTAATATTCCTTTTTCCGGTCCAATATGCCTTTTTATATTTTTCAAGAAATTCCTTTTGGCTTAAATTCATTAAATTTGCACCTTGTTTAATAAACTCTTTAGTATCTATTTTTCTCATGCCAAATTTAATTCTAAGCTCTTCACTTTTGGGAATTCCTTTCCAGAATTCTTTATATTTTGGATCTCCTATTAGGACCCCACCAATATCCCATATTAATGCTTTTATCATTTTATATTGTTATAAAAATAATCAAACTTATAAATCTGTTTAATTTTGCTTTATCTTATGATTAAGCCCACCCCAAAAATTGATTTTTATTCTACGGATTTTTCTTTAAAAAATCCTTGCCCTACTGCGCTCTCACTCCATTTCATTTCGCTCGGGACGCCTAACAGTAATTAACCAATTCGCTTCGTTGCACTCGCTCACCTAGATTGGTAAAATTATCATCCGCTTCGCTACAAGAAATTTTCCGACTTCTGTTAATTGCATAATTATGCCTAATTCAAAAAAAATTAAATTAATAGAAAAATAGGGTTTTATGATTCAATTTATAAATAAAGATTTACTCTTTACCAACATTGACTGCTTTTGGACCTCTGTCTCCTTGCTCTACTTCAAATTCAACAGCATCATTTTCATTTAAAGAAATACCTTCTTTTAGACCAGTTTGATGTACAAAATACTCTTTACCATCTTCCCCAGCTATAAAGCCAAATCCTTTCATATTGTTAAAAAATTTTACAGTACCTTTCATTTTCTCACCCCCGTTCAATTATTCTGTTCTTTGTCTATTTTTAGTTGACAATCATCACAATATCTCTTTTTTGATTCACCTTTATTAACTACAAATCTCTTCCTACAAAGCCTGCAATATTTTACGATTTTATAATCTGCCATTTTATCAATGTTTATAATGTTTGCTATTCTAATCATTAGATTTTATTTCTTTATATTGTAAGATAAAAGTGAAAAATCCTAATTATTATAATTAGAAATAAAGCATTCTTTTTAAATGCTTCTGTTTTTTTGTTAATTATATGGATTTCAGTCTTAATCAAGAATCACAAAATTTCTTCAAATGTTTTCAATAATTTTCACATAAGTTTATATATCAATGCAGTTTCTAATATTTTCATGGTAAGATTTGAACATTCAAAAGAAAGAAAAAGCAATGGAAATTCTAAAGATAGTTATTCAAAGAGAAGTAGTGGTGGTAAGAGAAGTTTTGAAGACGTTCATAAAAGCAGGAGAGATTCCGGCAGAAGATCTAACTCTTACAGTGGAGATAGGCGTGAAGGTTACAGCAGAAATAAACGTGAAGTTGAGATGACTAAGGTTATTTGTTCTTCCTGCGGAAAAGAATGTGAGGTTCCTTTCAAACCAACTTCAAGCAAGCCTGTTTATTGTG
>Ga0307991_1001918_pt1 | contig 14298 bp, 14 predicted proteins | sample EllFjometagen131_FD_203146 | JGI IMG/M metagenome (GOLD analysis project Ga0307991, IMG submission 203146) | Marine microbial communities from Ellis Fjord, Antarctic Ocean - #131 | ecosystem: Environmental > Aquatic > Marine > Unclassified | place: Southern Ocean | collected 2014-10-08
AAACTCTTGCCACTACAAACCCCCTTATTGTCATATAAAACTTCGTAAGGATACCTTGGATATAAGTCCTCGAGTTTATTGGAACGCGTAATCAATTCAAATCTATCTTCGTCATATGGAATTGACTGGACAAAAGCCACGGTGAATTCTAATAACTCATCCCCTTTTAATCCGTTTTTTAAAGATATTGCTTCAATCTTCGATGCGATTTTAGAAATTGTGTCATCTTCTTTTGCTTCTTCTAAAAACCCTTTAAGGCAAATCTCGAAATCTTTTTCTTCCCAACAATGTTTATATGGATTTGAGTTGTAATAATCATAAACTGTCTTATAGAAGATCTCTGTCATGAAATATCTAGAGCCTTCGTATTCCCATTTAAAAGTTACAGTTTTGGGACCTTGCAGAGCAGGAAAGTTTCTTTCCGAAACGTCAAAAGTTACAGTTTTGGGACCTTGCAAAGCAAGAAGATTTCTTTCCGAAACGTTAGTGTCGACAGCGCTGGTAGAGATATCTGCTGGCTCATTACTAACAATATCCCAAACAAAAAAGGTTACAATGCCTATTATAAATATAATCTTGAGAACGGTTTTAAGTAGATGTTTACCTTTTTTATCCCACCATAATTTTAGATTGTGCCAATGTCTAGTTCTGTAAATTGTTCGTTTTCCTTTTCCCTGTTCATCCTCAGAACTACCAATATATTCTATTCTATATTTCTCGGGAATTTCAGGATATTCATTGTTTTTTCTCTCATTATCCATGTTATTTCTTATTTTTCTTTTGTCGCAAAAACAACAAGCAACCCAACTATGGCGATTAAAGTATCTCCGATGAATAAAAACTTATAAGTTTCTGGACGCTGTTTCGTAGCTAATTCTTGATTTTTAAGACAATTCTTATAACCCTGCGCTTCTTTTCTGCTTGTTCCCCTGCTCTCTTCGTCGGGAATTTGGTCTATTTCGTATCCTTGCTCAAGAAGCTTTTCGTTTCTTTCTATTGTTCTCTTGTTCATTTCTTCAGAGAACTGACTAAGATCTAACCCTGTATTGTACGCTTCATGGGGCGGATTTTCGTTTATCTGAAATTTTGCGTTTGCTATTTCACTCTCCAACTCTAAAATTCTTTCAGGGATTAAAAAAATCTTGATTTCTTTTGTCCACGGCTCATATTTCCGTGGTTCGCATTCATTATAAATTAAATGATTTAATCTGCTAATTCTTAGCAACATAAATCCGGAAAACATTGTTATCAGCAAAGCAGTAATGATTAAAACGATTCTCGATAATCCAATTTTTTTAATTGTCTTCTCCATAAATTTATTTTGTGTATTCTTCTTTGCAATCAGATAAACAATTATTATGCAAAACCTTTTTCTCTGACAAAGGTTTTCCGATTGGTACATAACCACGAAGACCAGAGACGCTAGGATATTTGACATCGCATTCATCTAGGCAAGCCTGGTGCTTCTCTAGGCGATTTTGATATTCTTCTCTCGCATCTTTGTTTCTTTCTTCTGGCAGCACGATGGTGTAATAACGAGTAACCAAGATTATCATAAGAATCATGCCTGCGATTATTCCCACAATAAGCAACCATTTTATGGTAATGGCAACAGACTTCGTGACAGAGCTAAGCAAAGGTGATCTTTCTTCTATCTTTCTACCCAATCGCTTAATCTCTTTATTTGTTTGCCTGAACCGATCAATATCTTTTTTGGCGTTGAATATATTCATAAGGTTTTAATTTTTTCTACCATAAGTTTGTTTTGTTATATTTTGCCTCACCTTGCTACTTATTATTTATTTATAATCTTACTCTGTTCTCCATTTTAGCGTATCTGTTGCTGGCTGGTCTCTGAAAAAGGCACCCTCTAATCCTGCGTCAAGATTATCGTTAAACTCCACACAGAAAGGTTTTTTCGTCTTTAAGATTTGAAATGTATACGTTCTTGCTATGCTTTCGCTGGGAAATAATTTATTAAAAAATCCATATTGAGGTAAACCTGTGTCACCTTCAAAAAACATTTTGAATGTCCCTTCATCAAGCTCTTTATCAGTAGTTTTATTCTCTTGCTTATAGGAAATTATATATTTATAAGAACCTATCTCTTCAATTTTTTCAATATTGGTAACCGTAACCGATATGCCAGTTTTAGAAATATAGGGTTTGTTAAACTCTAAGTATGCTAGGGGTTCAGGTTCTTGGGAGGCATTTTCTTCCAGTCTTTGTTGTTCTTCTGCTAAATGTTGAATTTCTAATTGTCGCTGTAATTCTAATTGACGAGCTTGTTCTATTTCTCGCTGTTTTTTTACTTCTTCTGCTTCTTGTCGTTCTTTCTCTTCCGCTAATCTTTGCGCTTCTTGTTGTTCCTGCTGTTCTTCCGCTAATCTTTGTGCTTCTTGTTGTTCCTCTAATTCTTCTTGTTCCTGTTGTTCTTCCGCTAATCTTTGCGCTTCTTGTTGTTCCTCTAATTCTTCTTGTTCCTGCTGTTCTTCCGCTAATCTTTGAACTTCTTGTTCAGCCTTTAATTTATCCATTTCGGCTTTAGCTTGTTCTAATTTTTGTTCTGCTTTTTCTGCTTCCATTTGAGCCTTTTCATTTTCTAGCCTGATCTGTTCTAGTTCTTGTTCTGTCTGATAGTTTTCTTCTTGATTCGTGTCTTCTATCAACGATTGCTCTTCTTTCGATTGAAGCTCATTGAGTTTAACTTCTGATTGGGCATCTTTCGTTCCTTCAAGTGCTTGAGAAACATTAGCCATAAAAGGTGCCGATTTTTCTCGTTTATATAAAACCGTGCCGGTTATTACCGTTGATACAACTATAATAGAAGCAACAATTATTACTAATAATGGCGCTTGAATAAATCCTTTTTGGTTTTTAATTTTGTTTTCCATAATTCGTTTTACTTACTTTTAGGATAATCCTATTTTTAAGAAATTCAAGAGAAATAAAAAACCCAGCTTATTGCTGGGTCGTTTGATTGTTTAAATTAAGCACTAATGTGCTCTTTGCCTGTGATTGAAATGAAATTAGTCTTATTTTAGTAGATAATATAAAACTCATATTATTCACAACTTAACGCTCCTCGAGCTAGCTCAGTTTAGTTGCGGGACCTGGACTCGAACCAGAATTTCCAGGTCCAAGGCCTGGCGTGCTACCATTGCACCATCCCGCATCGTTTTATGTAGTTTTCTTAATCTAGACTCACTATAATAATTAATCCTTCTCTTGGCAAGCACTAATAATGGCTAATTCTAAAGGTAGTTGGGGAATAAAGCTATTATTCGTCTTTCTTTCTGCTTCAATAAATAAGTCCATTATTTCCTGAAATTGCTCAATTGAACGTTGACTAATTTGTTCGTCAATTTTTTTCTTTTCTTCTTTTGATAATTCTAAAAGACTCAGATTTTCTAATTTCGGATCTATTTGACGTATTAAACACACTCGCAAATAATTTACTATCATTCTTGCTGTCTCTAGTGGGTCAGCTCCCTGCTGAATGGCCTCATTTAGGCTTAGAATGGCCAATCGAGTCTTTCTTTCCAGTATTAGGTCCAATAGATCACTAACTATCTTGATTTCAATTAATCCCAATAAATCAACAACTTGTTCTGTTTTAATTGTTGTTATCTTCCCTTTCTCGGCTAAAGCCAAGGTTAAACAAGAATCAAGTAGACTTATGGCATTCCTGATTGATCCCTGAGCGTTGCGAGCAATCAAACCCAAAGCTTCTTTTTCAAACTTAACCTTTTCTTTCTTTAGAATAAAAATTAAATCTTTTTCTATTTCTGGAACAGTAAGAAGGCGAAAATCGAAAGATTGACAGCGAGAAATTATCGTTGGAAGTATCTTGTTTTTCTCCGTCGTTGCTAAAATGAAAATTGCATGAGCCGGGGGTTCTTCTAGGGTTTTTAATAGGGCGTTAGAAGCCGTTGAAGTCAATTGATGACACTCGTCAATAATAAAAATTTTGTATTTGGATTTTACCGGCGTAAATTTGATATCTTCTTTCAACTGACGAACATCGTCAACTCCCCTGTTAGAAGCTGCATCTATTTCAATTAAATCAATTGAACGTCCTTCATTAATTTCTACGCAGGAAGAACACTTGTTATCCGGTTCGTAATCAGAACTTTTTCTGTTTTCACAATTAACTGCTTTAGCCAATAATCGAGCAATGGTTGTTTTTCCAGTTCCTCTTGGCCCAGCAAAAAGATAAGCATGCGAAATAATATCTTTAGAAATGGCTCCAGCCAAAGTCCGAACAACATGTTCTTGGCCGATGACCTCCGCAAATTTCTTTGGTCGGTATTTTCGATATAGAGCTAAGTTTCTCATAAATTTCTTAAAGAAATGTGAAGTAATTTTAACAGAAACAAGAAAGATTGCCAAATTTAGCTTGAGAAAATATTGAGAATAAATTAAGATAGAAGAAGGATGAAACTCTACAATACTCTTCATAAGAAAATTGAAGAATTTAAAGCTATCGACCCACCAAAAATTACCATGTATAGTTGTGGGCCAACAGTTTATAATTATGCCCATCTTGGAAATTGGCGCAGTTTTTTAATGGCTGACTTTTTGCGTCGGACTTTTGATTTTATTGGTTACCAGACAGAGCAGGTAATGAATATTACTGACGTTGGTCACCTCGTTTCCGACGATGATTGCGGAGAAGATAAAATAGAAAAAAAAGCCAGAGAACAAAAGCAAACAGCACAGCAGATCAGTAATTTTTACTTAGATGCTTTTCTTAAGGATCGAGAAAAATTAAACATTCAATCCCCTGCCGAACTTCCTCGAGCGACTGAGCATGTTCCAGAAATGATTGATCTGGTTAAAAAACTAGAAGCAAAAGGTTATACCTATAAAATTAGTGACGGAATTTATTTTGATACAGCAAAATTTCCTCGTTACGGGAAGTTATCCGGACAAAAATTAGAAGAAAAAAAGGCTGGAGCAAGGGTTTTTTGTTCTAGAGAAAAGAGAAATTTTACTGATTTTGCTCTTTGGAAGTTTTCCCCAAAAGACGAACAAAGACAGCAAGAATGGGATTCTCCCTGGGGAATTGGTTTTCCGGGATGGCACATAGAATGTGCTGTCTTATCAACAAAATATCTTGGCCAACCTTTTGATATTCACACCGGAGGCGTTGATCACATAGGAGTTCATCACGAAAACGAAATTGCTGAATGTGAAAGCGCTTACGACAAGCCAATGGCTAACTTTTGGTTTCACATTGAGTTTCTTCAAATCCAAGACGAGAAAATATCAAAATCAAAAGAAAACTTTTTTACTCTCGAAGATTTAATTCAAAAAGGATATCATCCTTTTGCCTTTCGTCTTCTAATCTTTTCTGCTCATTATCAGAGCAAGCAAAACTTTAGTTGGCAAGCAGTCGAACAAGCCCAATCTAATCTCAAAACAATTTATCAAACTGCTCGACAAGTCTTTCAACTTGCCCAAGAAAGCGAAGCGCCAACCAATGGTCTAACAATAAATTTTGCTCAATTCCGGGATGAGTTTAAAAACAATCTCGAAAATAATTTGAACACTCCTTTGTCTTTGGCAACTGTCTTCAATTTTATCAATCTATTGGAGAAAGGAATCAGTCAAAAGAAAATAAGCTCTCAACAAGCCAAAGAGGCTTATCAATTATTTCTACAATGGGATCAAGTTCTAGGGTTAAAGATTAAACAAAAGGTTTCCCAGGAAGAAAAAATTCCCGTTTCTATTCAACAGCTAAGCGAAGAACGAGAAAAATTACGCCAAGAAGAAAAATGGGAAGAAGCTGACTTGATTCGAAGGAGAGTTTACGCCCTAGGATATCAAATTGAAGATACTAGCGAAGGCTCTCAAATTACTCCTCTTTCTTTTTTCTAAAGAAGAGTTAATTTGATTGAACCGCTTTTATAAAGTAAAATAAAAGGACCAATTATGGATCCATTAGAACAAAAAATTAACAAACAACTCCCCCCTCAAAATCTTGAAGCCGAAGAATCACTCTTGGGAGGATTAATGTTAGACAGTCAAGCCATTATTAAGGTAGGCGATTTTTTAAGCGAAAGAGATTTTTATTCTCCTAAGCATCAGAGAATATACAAAGCAATGATAGGGTTATTCGAAAGCAATTCTCCGATTGATATTTTAAGTGTTGCGGATGCACTTAAAGAGAAAAAACAGTTAGCAGAAATTGGCGGACGAAGTTATCTTTCTAAGATAGTTAATTCTGTCCCAACGGCCAGTAACGTTTTAAATTATGCTAAAATTATCCAGAAAAAAAGAATACTCCGTAATTTAATTGAGGTATCTTATCAAATCAAGGAACTAGCTCATCAAGAATCAGAGAATAGCGACACTCTTCTAGATGAAGCCGAAAGAAAGATTTTCAGTATTGCCGAAAAATCATTGAGTCAGCAGTTTTCTCCAATCAAAGAAGCTCTTGGGCAAACTTTTGAAAGGATTGAAGCTCTTTCTCAACACAAAGAAGGATTAAGAGGAATTTCTAGTGGCTTTCGAAAGCTAGATAATATTTTAGCTGGTTTGCAAAAATCTGATTTGATTATTTTGGCTGCTCGACCAAGTATGGGGAAAAGTGCCCTGGCATTAGATATTGCTAGAAACGTTGCTGCTTTTCAGAAGATCCCTGTTGGAATATTCAGCCTTGAAATGTCGCAAGATCAAATTGTTGATCGTCTTATTGCTTCTCAGGCCAACATTGATCTATGGCGTCTTCGAACAGGACGTTTATCAGAAAAAGAAGGTGATTTTACTAGAATTCAATCAGCGCTAGGAATTTTATCAGAGGCTCCTATTTTTGTTGACGATGGTTCATCGACAAACATTTTACAAATGAGGGCAATGGCTCGACGACTACAAGTTAGTCAGGGCATAGGCTTATTGATAATTGATTACCTTCAGTTAATGCAACCGATGAATTCTAACGCTAGTATAGTTCAACAAGTTACAGAAAATTCTCGCGCTTTAAAGTCTTTAGCAAAAGAATTGAAAGTTCCCGTCTTAGTTCTTTCGCAATTATCAAGAGCCGTTGAACAACGTTCCCCACACCGTCCTCGCCTCTCTGATCTAAGAGATAGTGGTTCAATCGAACAAGATGCGGATGTAGTTTTATTTATTTACAGAGAAGATTTTTATCAAGAACATAGTAATCGAGAAAATATTGCAGAAATTATTATTGCTAAACATCGAAATGGCCCGATAGGAAAAATAGAACTCTATTTTGACGCTCCTCGCGTAAGTTTCCATGATTTAGAAATTGAAGACAACTCGGAAAATGTTCTCTAGATCAATCCAGCAACTTATCAGTCAATTTACTCAATTACCTGGAGTTGGTCCAAGAACGGCAACTCGTTACGCCTTACATTTTGCTCATTGTACTTCTGCTCAACGAAAAAATTTTGTTCAAGCATTCCAAGGACTAGATGACCTTGGATTCTGTTCTTGGTGCAATTATCCATTCGATAATCATGACAAACAAGTAGATCTTTGCCCTATTTGCCATAGTCAAGTTCGCAATCATCGCTTATTATGCATTGTTGAAAAAGAAACAGACTTGGATTCTATTGAAAGAATTAGGGCATATCATGGACTTTACTTTATTATCGGCCAAACAAATAATTGGCCTGAATCAAAAGAAGTCAAGAAAAACATCAAAAAACTTTTAAGTAGAATAAAAAAAACTTCTCCAAAAATAGAAGAAGTCATTCTAGCCCTCAATAGCACTCCGGAGGGACAATCTTTAAGTTTTTATCTTTCTGATCTTCTTCGAAAAACTTCCGTAAAAATCAGTCATCTTCGCCAAGGATTACCTCGGGGCGGAGAATTAGAATATGCTGATCACGAAACTCTTCAAAGCGCTCTTCGGGAAAGAAAAGAGATTTAAATTCCCTTTATATCGATAATTTCTATCTTAGTAAAGGGTTGACGATGCCCTTTCTTTTTCTGATATCTTTTCTTTGCCTTGTATTTAAAAATAACGATTTTTATTGCTTTTCCCTGTTCAATCACTTTAGCAGTAACTTCTGCTTTTTCGATAAACGGGGTACCAATAACCGTTTTATTTTTTTTCTCGTCGTGAAGTAGTAAGACTTCCTTAAAGTCTATCACTTTATCTACTTCTTCCCCTTTTAATTTTTCGATATTTAATTTATCTCCTGGCGAAACTAAATATTGCTTTCCGCCTGTTTTAATAACAGCAATCATAAATATTATTATTTTTCAATTTGTTTAATTTTAGGATCTTCTAAACTACTTATCTGCTTCATTTCCGTAACCATTTGTGCGTATTTTTTTTCAACCCTTTCTGAGGTTGATTGCGTATGTCGAATATGAGTTGAAAGAACCTGTAATTCTCCTCCTAGCCTCTCTGTTGCCCCCTGTAAAGATTGAAGATGACTAAGAATTTTACGAGTTGTCTCTTCTATCTTTGCTCCTTCTAGTCCCACCAATATGACTTTTAAGAAATAATAGAAAGTATTAGGAGAAACTAGATAAACTTTTTGCTGATAACTATAATTAAGAATATCCGGGTAGTTTACTAATATCTCGTAGTAAACAGCTTCTGACGGAAGATACATTACAGCAAAATCAACCGTTCCTTCAGATGGGCGAATATATTTTCGAGAGATATCGTCAAGATGTTTCTTTATGTCTCTCTTGAATTGCCCTTCCCATTTTTTCTTTTCTTCTTTCGAGACTTCTTTCATCTTCCGAAAGGATTCAAGTGAATATTTAGAATCAATCGGGATAATGCCATTGTCTGTCTTTAGAATCGCATCAACGATTTCTCCGCTTTGAAAGGTATATTGAATTTTAAAGTTATTATGAGGAATTATTTGTTCTAATAAATCTCTCAGAACTTGTTCTCCTAAATTCCCTCTTAGTTTAGGCGATTGAAGAATTGTTTGCAAGCCCTTCATATCATTCCCGATTTCCTGTAATTTACCCAATTCTCTTTGCATCTTTGAATAAAATTCCGTCGTCTGTCGAAAAGTTTGCTTTAATTCTTGCTGATTAGAAGACAAATCTTGCGATAGATTTTTTTGCAAGTTTTCAATACTTTCTTTTATAAAACTTGTCTCCCCTCTCTTTTTATCTCTTAAAAGATAAAAAACAACTCCTCCAGAAATTATCAATAATAAAAAAAATAAAACTGCTATTCCAATTGGAAGAATTGTATTTATTACCATGCTAAAGGTATCTTAATATATTTTTCCTTCTAACACAAATTTGGATTTTGCTCTCTATCGCAAAAACATAGAATTCAATAAAAAACGGGGTCCCTTTGTAAAACAAATCAGGAACCCCTTCCGAACGAACACGCGTTACATCGTTCTCTTGGCGGCGATAAGAACGTGAGCTACGCCCCCCTTGAAAGATGGTAACGTTTTGAGCAGTTCTTCTCGAAACCTCGTTAAAGGAACGAGTGTAACTGCTTCCTCTGAGGGAATGAGATAAATCTCCGGCGGTTGTGCCGATCCCTCTGGAACAGTGGCGACGACCCTTTCTTCTGGTCGAAGCGAATGAACTACTTCATCGATTAACTTGGCTTCTTCGATGGTTGTAGCGTGAGTTAAAACTGTCATGATACTCCCCTCCTAAGATTAGAGAAACATGTTGGATCTACCACCCATCTTACCTCATTGCGGACAAGCATAACACAGCACGAATATTTGTCAAATAAAAGCAGCCCCGACGGGATTTGAACCCATGTGACATGGATGAGAACCATGTATCCTAAACCACTAGATGACGGGGCCTAACCTTATGAGAATATCACATCTTTCAGAGACTTTCCACTGTTGGTGGAATCTGATAGCGATTGATGATATATTGAGCCATTTTTTTAAAAATTGGCGCAGCTGACTCAGAAGAACTTTTAGCCTGTGGACCATCAAGTTTTATCAATATTAAGAATTGAGGATCTAGAGTCGGACCAAAGCCAATAAAGCTTTGAATAGTTTTATCCGGATCGTAAACACCCTCCTCGTTGATTACTTGAGCAGTTCCTGTTTTCCCTGCCAAAAAATATCCCGGAATTCCTGCTTTTCGTCCAAATCCTTCTTCGACAACTTGAGTCAACATAGACGTTAATTGAGAAGCAGAATTGGAAGTAATAACCTGTTTTGACGATTTTAACGAAGTTTCCTCTTTCCCTTGAATGCTACTAACGACAAAAGGCTTCATTAATTTTCCATTATTGGCAATTGCCCCAAAAGCAGAAACCAATTGAATGGGGGTTACGGCTATTCCTTGGCCAAAAGAAGCTGAGGCTAAATCCCTCTCGCATCCGTTCACTAAATTCTCATTTCTTGAATATGTTTCTCCGACTAAATCAATGCCAGTTAATTGAGTAAAACCAAATCGTTTGGAATATTTTAAAAATAGTTCTCGGCCCAATTCTTGTTCTACAAAAACAGCTCCGGTATTAATTGATTTTTTTAAAACCTCGGTCATTGTTTGTTCTCCCCAAGTTCGACGATCATAATTACGAATTAGAGAACCACCGAGATCAATGTATCCCTTGTCTTTAAAGGTCGTTTCTGGCGTTACCTTTCCTTCGTTTAGCCCAGCAGCCATCGTAAAAGCCTTGAATATTGATCCTGGTTCAAATAATTTTTGAATAGCGCTATTTTGAAAAGATTCTAATTCTTCCTGACGATAATTATTAGGATCAAAGTTAGGATAATTGGCCATAGCCAAAATACCTCCTGTTTTAGGATCAGTCACAATAATTGTCCCCGAACTAATTGCCAAGTCTCTTTCCGCTTCTTTTAATAACTGTTCGGCCATGAATTGAATTCCGTAATCAAGAGTCAACGAAACATCATTCCCCATTTCTAAAACAGAATTATCTTGAAGCTTCGAAACTAGATACCCATAGGGACTCCCTTCCCAACTTATCACTCCCGTTTCTCCCTGAAGTTCTTCTTGATATTCTTCTTCTATTCCATATTGCCCTTTCTGCATAGCATTTAAAAAGCCAACCAGATGAGATGCCATTTCTCCTTGAGGGTAATAACGAACGGTCCTTTTTTGAGGGATCAGAAAAGAAAGATCCAAATCTTTGATTTGAGTAATTTGCTCAGACTCTAAAACAATGGTCATTGATCTCCCCTCTTCCAGTTCTTCTAAGGGATCATCCAAGATATCTTTTAGTAACTGCAACAAAACAGCGTCTCCAGAGATCTTCCGAAAAGGAAGATAGAGGATATCCTGAGTTTTGCTAGTTGCTAAAAGTTCGCCTTCCTTAAAAAGAATTTGCCCTCTTTTCCCGCTTGTTTCCTGCAAGAAGCTATGTTGACCTCGTGCTAAAGCCTGATAGTAATCTCCCTGGACAACTTGCAAAAAAAATAACCGCCCTATAAAAAATATTGCGGTTGCAAAAAGGAGAACAAAGATAATGATAAGTCGCGGAAATCTCATTTCTATTTTTCTGCGAATTGATCTGGATAGAGATTAAGATAACTTATTTCTTGAATTTTTTCTAATTCTAATTCTTGTATTGCTGGTAGTAAATTTTCTAGAGAATTAACAAACGTGTATTTATTTTTCAATTCTTGCGTTTCATCAAGAAGAACTGCTACTTTTTGCTGGTAAATCTTGGCTAAATAAGAATTTTTTGTTGATTGATTAATTTGAAAAATATAAAAAACAGAAAGACTAAGAATAATGGTAAAACTAAACAACTCTACGAATTTAAAACTTTTATTGTAAGTCATAATCAATAATTGTTTTTTTAAATTTTTCTAATTTTTTTGGACAACTCTTAATTTAGCTGAACGCGATCGTGGATTACTTCTTATTTCCTCTAAAGAAGGAGTAATTGGTTTTTTCGTTAACAACGAACAGGTGTCTTGAGTAACTACCTTCCGGAAAAATGTTTTTACTATTTTATCTTCCAAGCGATGGAAAGAAATAACTGCTAATTTTCCCTGAGGCCTCAGAGTATCTATCGCTTGCGGCAAAACTTGCATTAGGTTATCTAGCTCTCCATTTACTGCTATTCGTAAAGCCTGAAAGGTTTTCGTTGCTTCGTGAATTTTTCCTTTCTGATACCAGGAAGGTACCACTTCCCGGATAATTTTAATTAATTCAAAGGTTGTTTCAATAACTTTTTTTCGACGAACTTTAACAATCTCTGAGGCAATTTTCCTCCCGAAAGTTTCTTCTCCATACTCTAAGATAATCTCTCTTAGTTTTTCTTCTGACCACTCGTTAATAACTTGTTGAGCCGTCAAAGAAGTAGATGGATTATATCTCATGTCTAGAGGTTGATCCTTTTGGAAGGTAAACCCTCTATCCAAATACTGTAGATGCCAGCTAGATAATCCTAAGTCGAGGAGAATGCCGGACACTGATTTAAACTGTTCTCTTTGAACAATTTCTTTTAAATGAACATAACTATCACTTACTAGAATAACCCTATCGCTCAAATTGTTATCTTGGACCTTCTTTCTAAATTGTTCTAAAATTATTGGAGACCATTCAATAGCTAGGACTTTTCCTTCTGGTTTATTTTTTTCTAAAATAGCTATAACGTCTCCTCCTCCATCTGCGGTACAATCAATAAAATTCTGATTTGGTTTTGGGCTCAAATAATGGAGTAATTCGTCTTGCAAAACTGAAATATGCATTTTTAACTTCCTATCTCTTGTAACTTTTCGGCAATATCCTCAACGTTCTTTTCGATGCCTTTTTTGTAGCTATTCCAAGTTTGTTGATCCCAAATTTCAATTCGATTATACACACCAACTATCACTGCGCTTTTCTTCAAAGAAGCATATTCTTTGAGATAATCTGGAATTAATATTCGGCCAACATTATCAATACTTACTTCTACTGCTCCAGATAACATTATTCGGGAGAATCCCCTTGCGTTAGCTTGAGGAAAAGGTAATTGACTTAGTTTTTTAGCCAATATGCCCCATTCTTTTTGGGAATACAAGAAAAGAGATTTATCTAACCCTTTCGTTATCACCGCCTTCTTTCCAACGTCTTTTCTGAATTTCACGGGGATAGCAATCCTTCTCTTTTGATCAATTGTATGTTTGTACTCTCCTATAAACATAAGTTATTAACAATTTCTTTAACTTATCCCACATTTATCCACAATTCCCCACTAATGTCTACTTTAGCCCATTCTATTTCCTCTGTCAACCACAAATTAAAAAACGGGAAAATGGCCTCTTCGCAGTTGTTTATCCACATTTTTTCCACAAAAATAACCCGCCCTCGATTTGAGGGCGGGTTTCTTGTGGATCCTTTTAAAAATCAGGCGGAAATTTAATTACTTTTCCCAGCTATATGACGAAGTTTTAGGTTTGCTTTGTATTCTCTCGCAACTAATTTCTTTTTCTTAAGCCATTTCCCTATTAGAACGAACTGATTCCTTAAAATAAACATCATTAAAGAAGCAATCAATAAAGGCAACACAAAGTAATCAAGCAATTTATTCCCTGTCCCGGTTGCAATGGTTGATGCTCCAGCAACTACCCCTCTACTCACAATAACCCTGGCCATATCTTCGTCCGAGTCACTATCGTAGACAATTCGCGCATTGCTATCTAAAGAAGTATTTCCGTATCCAAACTGATCCTCAGCTAAGACCTGAGCTGTAAAGTTAATTCTTTTTGTTTCTCCAACTTCTAAGATAGAAAATATTGCTCCGCTGAAGATATTTTTAGTAGTGGGGATCCCATTGATTCTAATCGTATCTTCATCAACAATTAATTTTGAATTAAGAAAGGTTCGCAAGGTTAGATCTTCAACGTCGTCTTCTCCGGTGATATCAATTTCAATTTTAAATTCTACCAAATCAACAGGGCAAGCCTCCGTAGAATCTTTCCATATGGTTTCTTGCCTACTTAAATTCCTAACTGAAGTATCAATTCCTGCTTCTCGATCAACGTCAGCCAATACACATTCTCCATCTTGGCAAGATTCGTCCTCCTCGCACCTTTCTATTAATCGCTTAACTTGTGAGGTGTCAGCAAGGCAAGAAGAGCCAGAACATCCACGTTCGTAATAAGTTCTTTCTTGATATACATCTCCTCTATAACAATAATCATCTGACCACGAACCATACGAAGATGTTCCGCAATCTCTATATCTCCCCTCTCGTCCTCCGCAGGAACTATACCAATATAAATCATCTCTAAAACAAGACTTATAGGAATGCGTCGTGCAGCTTGTTCCACAATCAGCAGAACAATTGCTACTTGTTTCTCCGCAAGTTGAATTGCAGCTTCCATCTCCACAATAGAAACAGTCACTATC
>Ga0307991_1001919_pt1 | contig 14297 bp, 11 predicted proteins | sample EllFjometagen131_FD_203146 | JGI IMG/M metagenome (GOLD analysis project Ga0307991, IMG submission 203146) | Marine microbial communities from Ellis Fjord, Antarctic Ocean - #131 | ecosystem: Environmental > Aquatic > Marine > Unclassified | place: Southern Ocean | collected 2014-10-08
CAATAAGTCACGTTCTACTGTTGGCAGCATTATTGCTGTCAGGTTTTGTTCTCATTGGTTGCGGTTCTGGCGGCGGAGGCGGATCGGATGACTATGATGAGCCGGAAGCTCAATCAACCACCCCCATTATTGGGCAAACCGATAATATTTTGATCGATTCCCCAACACTCAAAGCGTGGGTAGATGCGGGCAAGGTTAATGCGCGTAGCTATGAAAACGTTATTATTCTCCAGCAAAAATCATATGATGCAGGCCACGTCCCTGGCGCGCAAGAGTGGGCACTGTCTGGGATAGACCGTATCGAAGGACCTGTACTCAGTGGCAACATGGTGCTTGATGGTACAACCATGGATACAATGATGCAGGAACGCGGCATCGTTAAGGGAAGTACCATAGTATTTATGGGTAACAACTCTGAACGTATCTACTTTTTCTTCCGTTATTGGGGTTTCCCACAAGATCAGTTGAAAATTCTTAATGGTGGCACTAAAGCATGGACGACAGCGGGCAATAGTTTAACTACCGTAACCCCAGTGGTCCCTACTAGTGACTTTAGTGTTAGTGAGTTAGCTGAGGACTTTAATCCAGATGTGCGCGCTTCATTGAGCGAAATGATTATCGGCGTAGACCAACAAACTATCGTGCCATTTGCAACCTATGCACCAACAACAGATATTACGAAACCAAAAGTGACCGAAACCCTTGATGGCACCGATGGTGGACCTGCTGGTAGCGGTGGTTATGTATTGTTTCAGGGTCAAATGCTAGGTCAGGCCGTAGATGCAGCTTTACTAGCAACGTACAATACTGACAATACCAAATACAATTTAGCTGCAGCCCTGTACAATGCTGATGGTACCTATAAGTCGAAAGCAGACATGGAAGCATACCTTCAGTCTATCGGTATCGATGGAACCAAGCCCATTGTCACTTTTTGCCGAGCAGGAAACCTTGCGGCAACCGGTTTCACCCCAATGGATGCGGTGCTCGATTGGGACATTATGTTGTATGACGGTTCATGGAGTCAATGGGGCAGCTTGTCGAGCACAAGTAGCGCAATCCCTACAAACAAACCCTATGCCCTACCTAATGCAGCACCTTATGATTATACCGCATGGTCAACCGATGACTTAACGACGGATGGCCTTGTTCCAGCTGACACTCCATTCTATCTTAATTCATTTAGTTCTAGTGTAACAGTGACTTGGGACAGTCTTGCAAACTATAGTGGTGAGTATCTTGATTTGTTTGATACTGACAATAGCGGTGTAGTGGAACTAGATGAGCAAACTTCCATAACCATCACTAATTTTGATCCTGCAACCAACATCCAACAACCATTCTTCTATGAAACAACAGCATCTCCATATGATCCAGGGGCCAACAACATCGAAGATGAAGACTACAATTATAGTCCTGCGACCGCGGCTCCGACTGCTACTTCCGTTGCCGGTTCTGGTGGTTGCTAATAGCTGAGACATAGTAAATCAAAGTTATTCATCAATCTGTACAGTGTTAACAATGGAAAAAGGGGAAATATATGTTTAAGTTTAAAACGGGTGTGCTAGCAGCTGCTGCTGGTTTAGTATTAATAGCAACAACCGCCTTTGCGGGTCCAACATGGACCTTTGGTCCCGAAGATGAGGGACTGATGAAGTTGGAGTACAAAGGTCAGTTCCAGCTTGACTACCGTGATACCGGTGCTGGCGCACAAGGAGATGACGATACTTCAGAATTCAACTTTCGTCGTAACCGTGTGGCGTTGATGGCAGCTTATGAGGGTTTAGGTCTTTATTTCCAAACGGAATACAACGAAGATAACAACATCAACAGCTTCTCTGTTGGCGATGGCAACAACTCAGAATTTCGCGTCATTGATGCTCAGGTCCGTTATAAGTTTAACGATGCCGTGCAGATTCGCTTAGGTAAGTACAAGTATAACTTTACCCGTGAGAACCTCGAAGCCTGTGAAGCTCCATTGACCTTGGATCGCTCGTTGATGATTCGTGCGCCATTTATTGAAACTCGCGACAAAGGGATCACTCTTTGGGGTAACCTGTTTGATGGCGTGTTCCAATATCGTCTCGATGCTATGAATGGTCGCAACGATTCTGCTTCTTCACCTGACTCCAACTTCCGTTATGGTGCCCGTGCTCACGTAACTTTGTTAGATGGCGAAAAAGCCTACGGCTACAAAGGTACCTACATGGGTGAGAAAAAAGTTATCACCCTCGGTGCTGCATACCAGATGGAACAAGATGTAGCTTACGCATTTGTGGATTCGAATAGTAAGAATCCAAATCCTACTGATGCTGTTGACTACCAAGGTTGGACTGTGGACCTGTTTGCCGAGTATCCAGTTGAGGATATCGGTACCTTTACCTTCTCTACTGCCTATGTTGATTACGATTTAGATGATGCATACAAAACCAATGACCCTGACCCTGACACCATTGGCCTCAATGGTGAAAAAAACGGTGGCTACACAAAAGTCGCCTACATGATGCCTAACACACCATTGCAATTCTTTGCTCGCGCCGAGAACTGGTCTTTTGCTAAAATGGATAACATTCCCAACCAAGAAGTTGACTGGTATGGTGGTGGAGTAAACTATTACTTCCGCGGGCAGGATCTGAAACTCACTTTCGAGTATTCAACTGTTGATTACGATACAGAAACAAAATCTTGCGAAGATTTCGACACCTTAACAGCACAAATTCAGGTAATTTTTTAACGCTTGAATTCGGTTGAAATAATCGGATAAAAAGTGCCCGCACAGCTAATGGTGCGGGCACTTTTTTTATAGCGTTTATAGTTTAGCAATCTGGATATCTATGCTAGGTTTGTTGCCAACTAAGTCTCATAATCTTCGCACCTTTAACCCTAGGGTTTCATGTCTCGATTTTTTCCATCTTCTCATATAGCAATCGTTGCCATTCTTTCTTGCCTGTGTTTTGGCTGCATGTTTTCCGCGCCTGAGTCGCAATGCGAACGCTGCCATGCTGGTTTAGAGCTGGCGTCAGAAACTCATAGCAATTGCATTGAATGCCACGGTGGCGATGACACCCTAGTCGACAAAAAAGCGGCCCACGCGAGCATGTATGGACCACGTAACCCTTCTGATCCAGAGTTTTGGGACAAGACCTGTGGCAAGTGCCACGAGTATCAATTGCGCCGCCTCAACTCAAACCTGATGTTTACCAATACTGGCTTTATTAAAAATATTCGTCTGACATGGGAAGGCGGCGAAGATGGGCTTTATGCAACCAGCGCCCAAAAACAATTTAATGCTCAGGGTGAACCTGTTGAGTTGCGCTCTGTTAAAGAGTTAAACAACCTGTCAGGCGAACTGTACCGTAAATATTGTTCCCTGTGTCATGTTGGGGTTGAATCCAATCAATCTTGGCGTGGCTCACATGCTTCTGGCTGTGCTGCCTGCCATTTTCCCTTCAATGAGAACGGCACCTATCGAGGTAATGATCTTAGCTTACTCAATAAGTGGCCCCATTCTCAAACGCACAAACTTGAACCGTTGCCAACCAATACCGTATGCATGCGCTGTCACAATCGTAGTGGTCGTATCGCCCTCTCCTATCAGGGGATGAATGATGGCAACAATGGTTCAGTGCCAGTACACAACGCATTTCCCGGTCCCGACTTACTTTCTGGAGCACGCAATGTGACCCACATTCAGGCAGATATACACCACGACAAAGGGCTGGAATGCATTGATTGCCATACTTCACGGGATACGATGGGCGATGGTTATGCTTATGAGAATATGTATTTACAAACCGAAGTAGCCTGCGAAGACTGCCATGGCAGCGCGCAAGAGCCGCCAAGGGTGCAAATAGTTACCCAGGAAAACAATGCGGCAGTACGAGAATCGCGCAATTATCAGCATCAAGTTGGCAGTGGCGATGCCCTAGTCCTCACCTCAAAAGGCCGCCCCTACTCAAATGTTTATTATCGCGATGGCAAGGTGGTCGTGGTCGGTAAACGCAACGGGCGAGAACATATTAGTAAAATAATTACGGGCACACCTGAGCACCAAATTGTTGGTCACGAGCGGATGGAGTGCTATGCGTGCCATTCCGCGGCGGTTCCCCAATGCTTTGGCTGTCACACTAAGTATGATCGCACTCAGCGGGGCATGGATCACGTTCTTGGTCACAATACATGGGGCAAATTCAGTGAAACAGAAGATTATCGTTCGCTATACCCCTTTCCCTTAGCTTTGGATCACCGTGGTAAAATTGCCCCCCTTACCCCAGGGTGTCAAACTTTTGTTTCGGTAGTTGACCGAAGAGGCAATGCAGTTAAAGAAGAGTACGTTGCAAATTTTAAAGGGAAAAAGCAACTGCGCTTTGCGCCGTTTTATTCGCACAATACCGCAGCTAAAGCAATTGGCTGCAGCGAGTGTCATGCCAATCCAGCTTTTTTAGGTTTTGGTCAACATGTGGTGGAGGGCAACAGTATTGAAAGTACCCTGCTGTGTGAAAAAGCAGACAACCGACCGCTTGATGGTTTTATGGTTATGCAACAGGGTAAAGTTGAGGCATTTTCTGGCGTAGTACGCGAACATAGCCGTACTTTAAATAATGAAGAGGTGCATCGCGTTTGGGCCATAAATCAATGTTTAGTATGCCATGACCGTCCGCAAGATCCGATATATCAGCAGCCAGTGGACTATAATCGTCTTGAAGAGTGTTTTAAACGTGCTGCTGTTAATGAGTAAGATGATTACCGCTTAGGCAAATACGCTACACGCTCATATACAATTGACAGCACGAGCAGCGGGTAACAGGATTTACATAAACAAGGTATTGGTGCTGTTCATCTGAAGCCAGTTTTTAAGATAGTTAAGTAGACAAATAAAAGGTAAGTGAAGGAGGATATACGATGAAAACATTGCTCCGGTTGCGCACTATAGAGTTAAGTCTAATTTTTACAATTTTTTGTATGTGCCTAAGTTGCAGTCATTTAAATGTTGGCGTTGATCCTGCATGGTCCGCAAAAAACATTAGTGTTGTTAGCGTAGAACATGACCTAGCACCGGACAATGTCACAACAGCCGACATCGGCGCGATATTGACCAGGGGTGGTTGGCAAGTTGTACAGGATCCATCGCAAGCACAAGCGCGAGTTGTTTGCCGGTGGTCAAGGCAAACTGAACTAAGCTCCGAAAGCGAAGCAATTGTTGTGGTTAAAAGTTTTCATGTGCAGATTATCTCAGTTGAAAATCCAAGAGTTTTGGCAGTTGCAGATTACTTCTATGCCAACGACAATGAAAAGCTCATAGATGGTGTAGTCACTGCGTTGACTGCTATAACTCAATACCATCCTGCAACTACTGCTCAACAAGCTCAACAAGAGAATGTGCCCACTAACGCAGTAGCACCAACAACTGCTAGGTCCGCAGCGGCACCGACAACTGGCAATCCAGCGGCACTGCCGACGGCGCAAGAGAATTATGCTATCTCCGCTGTAGCGATAGTTCAACCTGCACCAGCTATGGAGCACAGCGATACCTCCCCTGCTGCCATCCCGAATGAGACTCTTCCAGTACAGGAAATTAAACAATTATCCAACCCCGAGCTCGTCAATATGGAAAGGTCACCGTGGGTCCCCCGCTTTCAGGGTTTCGGCTTAGATGAATGGGGCGAGGATGCTCCCCGTGACGAATAAACTATGTGCTATGCTACAAAAATCTGTGATAAGATGAGCGATTAAATCGCCAACATTATTGTTAACTACTCCACAGAATCATTATAAACTACCGCGATGGCTGGATACACACTAAAAGCTAAGTCTTTGTTGCAACGGACATAAAAATGATAACCCTTTTACACCGCAGCCTACCTATTTACTATTTGCTCCTATGCGCGCTACTCGGGTTGTCTCTGGCATGGTTAGTTACCAGTGAAACCGAAATCCGCTTATCCGCTGCAAGCAATACTAGCACAGCTATGACAGGTGCTGCAGATGCCAGATTAAAGCTAAAACCAATCGACAACCGCACCATCGTACAGCGCAATATATTCAATTCCAACCAACCCACGAGTGTGACGGCAAGCGCCCCAGCCGTAATGGCAAACTCAACAGCAACAACAGCACAACAGGCACCCACTAATTTAACCCTCATTGGCACCTTAGTCGCTGGTGATCTTTCTCTTGCCGTAATCAAAATCGACAACGAAACGACCATCGTCCGCCTACAGCAAAACATCATCGGACATGGTAGGTTGGTGGGCGTGGCGCGTGATCAGGTTGAGTTTGAAGGTACCGATGGAACACGTTTCTTCCTGACTATGGACGACAAAGAAGCTACCATCAGCATAAAGAGCTTGCCGAGGACCAGCGAGCAACAACCAGCAACTACCATAGTGCGCAAAATCGGCGACAACCGTTGGATAATTCCGGTCGCCGAGGCCGAGGGAATCCGCGCCAACATTGGCACTATTATACAACAGATCCGTATCGACCCAAACATTGTCAATGGCAAAACAGATGGTTTTATTGTTAGGAGAATTCAGCACGGTACTCTTCTCAGCCAAATGGGTCTTATGCGCGGAGATATTTTACATGCAGTAAATGGCACCACCCTAGATAGCCCGGAAAAAGGGTTACAAATTTTTCAACAATTACGCGAATCAAAAACCCTCAACCTCGATCTTAACCGAGCCGGTCAATCGATGAAATTCCAATATGAAATCAAGTAGGGAGACAACAGCGGTGCCAATACGAAACTACACTCTTATATTGCTAGTCCTACTGTTATGCCCGGTGTGGCTGACAGGATCTTTTGTCACCCCGGCTCAAGCTAAAGACAGTGAAGCCGCCATAACTCTGGATTTTAAAGATATTGAACTGACCGACCTGATCCAAACAATCAGTGCCTTGACCGACAAGAACTTTGTTTACGATGATAGCATCCGCGGCAAGGCAACAATTATCTCAGCGGAGCAAATGACCAAAGAGGAAGCCTACCAGCTTTTTTTGACAGTATTGAATATTAAGGGCTACACCGTAGTTCCTTCAGGCAAGACCAATAAGATTATAGCCATAAAAACTGCCAGCGAAAGCAATCTGCCTATGCTGACAACGGCAACTAATGGGGACCAGTTCGTTACCAGCATGATCGCCCTCAAACACATTGACGCCGAGAGCATTGCCGCCATCATTAGCCCGTTGATGCCTAAAACCAGTAATATCGCGGTCTATGAACCATCCAATATGCTGGTTATAACCGACAACGCGGCCAACATTGACCGGATGACGCAGATTATTAAACAGCTGGATCTTCCTGGTGCCCTTCACTCTATGCAGGTCATTGCCCTAAAATATGCCAATGCTAAGGACGCGGCGCAAATATGTAATGACATTATCGGCGAGAAAAAAAATGCCAGCCGAGCGCGCAGAAAAACCAATGTACAGTCAAGTGGTGGCAACAACGCAGGTCAAGTTATCGCCGATGAGCGCGGTAATCATTTAATTGTTCTGGCGGCTGACGAAGACCTTAAAACCATCTTGCAACTGGTAAAAGTGCTGGACAAACCACTAACCAGCGACCGCTCACACTTCAACCTGTATTATCTGGAAAATGCTGATGCCGAAACCTTAAGTGCAACCTTAAACCAAATCATTATCGGCATCAAAACCACACCTAAGCCACTCACTCTAGGCAATCCACCGGCGTCAACTGTTATCAATACCGATGTCTGCATTACCGCCGACAAACCCACTAATTCACTCATAATTAATGCCACCCCTGAAGATTATGCGGTTATCAAGGATATCATCAAGCAGTTGGATATTCGCCGCAAGCAGGTGTACGTGGAAGCCTTGATTATGGAACTGTCTATGGAGGCAACTGAAAAACTGGGGTTAGGGCTCCAGGGTGCTTTTGAGGTTGGCAATGAGGGGGTAATTGGGGCAAGCACCATGACTACCCCGATAAGCGCCGACTTGCTAACCACTTCAGTGGCAGGAATTCTTGCGGGTGGCTTCAGTAAGATGATTCAATATAGCGATGGCACTAAAGACGCTGATGGCAACCTCAACATTATCAGCATTCCCGCCTTTTCCGCTTTGCTTAATTTATCGCAAACCGACACCAACGTAAACATCCTCTCCGCGCCACGCTTGCTCACCGCTGCCAACGAAGAGGCTGAAATCATTGTTGGTCGCAATGTACCCATTATCACCTCGCGCCTGAGCGACGTCAATGGCGGTAGCAGTTTAGCCACAAGCGTGTCCGTGGAACGCAAAGATGTGGCCTTGACCCTGCGCTTCACCCCGCAGATCACCGAAGGTGACTTAATAACAATGAAGGTCTATCAGGAGACCACCGATCTGGTCGATAGTGGCAATGTCGGCAATGTCGATGAGGTCGGTCCCACTTTCACCACACGCAAAATCAGCAATACCGTCCTAGCCAGAGATGGACAGACGGTGGTGCTCGGTGGGCTAATCTCCACTAATGTCACGAAAAGCGAGACCAAAGTACCGCTGTTGGGTGATATCCCTATCTTGGGCTGGCTATTCAGGAATTCCAGCGATACTGCAACCAAGACCAATATGCTGGTGTTTATTACCCCAACAATCATCAAAAGCAACGAAGACTTAAATATTATAACTAACAACAACCGCCAAGAAATGAATGCCGCGAGAGAAGAGCAAGGCGCGGAAACCGCTCCGGAGCCACAATAATTATGGTCACAACTCAGCTTATTGGCAAAATTTTACAACAACAGTGTCCCTTAAGTGATGAAGATCTGCAGACAGCGCTAGAGCAACAACAGCTACTGCCGCAGCAACGCATCGGGGAGCTTTTATTAGCCAATCAGGCAATCTCTGCTGAGCAACTGGGGCGCGCTTTAGCCCAGCAATTGCACCTGCCATTTCTCGCTACCCTCCCCGAGGTAATAACCAGTAGCTGGATACTCGATCTACTGCCTTTAGCCTATGCCCGCGACCACATAGTGTTACCGCTACAGCTTGAAAATGGGGTCTTAATTGTGGTTATGGCCGACCCCTTTGACCTCAACGCTATCAACGATCTGGCAACGTTATCTGAAGCTAACATTGAAGTCAGCTTGGCAGCGCGTGATGACATTCTCAAGCTGATCAATCACAGCTATGAGGTACATGCCGGGGCGGCAAACGATATGGCCAGCGATATCGGCTTCAATGACGACGACTTTGTCCACAAACTGCAACCAGCAGACCTGCTGGACAGCAGCGACGAAGCCCCCATTATCCGCTTCGTCAACAGCTTAATTACCCAAGCGTACAAGGAACGCGCCAGCGATATCCACATTGAACCCTTTGAGCGAGAGTTGATCGTCCGTTATCGTATCGATGGTTTACTCTACGAGGTGCTACGTCCGCCGTTTAAAGCCACCGCCAGTATCATTTCGCGCCTGAAAATCATGGCGGGATTAAATATTGCTGAAAAGCGTCTGCCCCAGGATGGGCGGTTTCGGGTACGCATTGCCTCTAAGGATATAGACGTACGGGTATCATCACTACCAACCGCTTTTGGTGAACGGCTGGTGTTGCGACTACTGGACAACAGCAGCAACGTGTTATTGCTCGAAGATATCGGCATGGATACCCAACTGCTGGAACGAGTTAACCACATAATCAAGGCACCGCACGGTATTTTTCTGGTCACCGGCCCCACCGGTAGCGGCAAAACCACCAGTCTGTATGCCGCACTGAGCAAACTTAATGATCGCGAAAAAAACATTATAACCATTGAAGACCCCATTGAATATCAACTGGATGGGGTGGGACAGATTCAGGTCAACGCTAAAATCGATCTCTCCTTTGCCAATGGGCTGAGATCAATCTTACGTCAGGATCCCGACATCATAATGGTTGGTGAGATTCGCGACGCGGAAACGGCGGAGATTGCTGTTCAATCTGCCCTTACCGGGCACATGGTGTTCTCCACCTTGCACACTAACGATGCAGCGGGTGGATTAACCAGGCTGGTGGAGATGGGCATTGAACCATTCCTCGCCTCTTCCTCCATCATTGGCATTCTAGCTCAACGCTTAGTGCGCACGATCTGTCCTCACTGTCGCGAAGCCTACCAACCAGAAGCGAGCATTTTGATTAATCTCGGTATCGATCCTGTGCAACAACACACCTTCTACCGTGGTCGTGGGTGCGACAAATGTATGCAGATCGGCTATTGTGGACGCAGCGGAATCTACGAGCTACTAACTATGAGCGAAGCAATCCGCGCCCAACTGCTAACCAACAGTGATGCTGCTACCATCCGTACCTTGGCGATACAACAGGGGATGATCTCCCTGCGTCAGGCGGGGCTTAACAAAGCGCAGCAAGGGTTTACCACACTGGAAGAGGTCCTCCGCGTCACCCCGGAGGATCAATAACCGTGGCACTGTTTGATTACAGCGGTTTTAATCAACAAGGTAAAACGACCAAGGGTAGCCTTGAAGCCAATAGCAAACGGGTAGCGCTTGACTCCTTGCGCCAGCAAGGTATTTTTGCCAGTTCTATCGAAGACCAACAGACGGGGGTGAGCACCAAACGCCACTGGTTCACCGCGCGCAGTACCACGTTGCCGGTAAACGACCTAGCCACCGCAACTCGCTTACTCGCCACACTACTCCAAGCTGGCGTCCCCTTGGATGAGGCGTTACTGTCGGTAGTGGAACAACTGGAGAAACCCGCTCAAATTAGACTTTTTAATCAGGTACGTGAAGAGGTGCGCCAGGGCAATTCACTGCATCAGGCTATGGAACAACAAGGGCGCAGCTTTCCCGATCTATATCAACAGATGGTTAAGGTAGGCGAAAACAGTGGTTCTCTCGATATGGTGCTGCTGCGACTGGCCGATTTTCTCGAAGATCAGGCACGATTGAAATCCCGCCTTGTGGCCGCGCTGGCCTATCCAGTGTTGATGTCACTAGTCGGCAGCGCAGTGTTGCTATTTCTGGTCAGTTTTGTAGTACCAAAGATTACCCGCATGCTGCTGGATCTTGGTCAGGCACTGCCATTGCCAACACGGCTACTAATTACCCTCAGCGACATTATCGCCAGTTATGGCTGGCTACTTGCTATAGTAATAGTCAGCATGGCGATAATGTTCCAACGCTATCGCAGAACCACCCATGGCCGCTTACGTACCGATAACTGGGTACTCAAGCTACCGTTCATTGGTCGGATGCAACGCGAAATAGCGACTGCCCGATTCAGCCGCACCCTTGGCACCCTATTACACAGCGGCACCCCGTTGCTTAACGCGCTGACAATAAGCAATGGTCTACTACACAATCAGGTAATGCACCAGGTTATAGAAACTACCACCCATGCAGTACGTGAAGGTGCCAGTTTAGCCGAACCAATAAGGCGCTCCAAAGTGTTCCCACCATTATTAGCCCAAATGATCGCTATTGGTGAGCGCAGCGGCAACCTCGAAGAGATGTTAATCAAGGTTGCTGACACCCACGACAGACAAGTGGAAATTGCGCTGGCCGGAGTACTATCGCTACTTGAGCCGCTGATGATCATTTCCATGGGTGGCATAATCGGATTTATTGTACTTGCCGTGTTGTTACCAATTTTTCAGGCGAGTCAAGGTTTGGGTTAAAATCTACTCTCAACACCACAACTAATACCCCCATAAGGACATTGAAAAAATGCATACAACAGCAAAAGCACCCCTTAGCAATCAACGTGGCTTCACCCTCATTGAAGTGATGGTGGTGGTGGTTATTCTAGGCATTCTTGCCGGAATTGTTGTTCCAAAACTACTCGATCGCCCAGAAGAGGCGCGGCATACCAAGGCTATACTCCAGATTAAAGGGATAGAAGAGGCTTTAGCGCTTTACAAGTTGGACAATGGCTTTTTCCCCTCCACGAATCAGGGGCTAGCCTCTCTAGTGGTAAAACCAGAATCGGGCCGCATCCCAATAAAATACCGTGAAGACGGTTATATGAAAAAGATCCCTGCCGATCCATGGAATGGTGACTACATCTATCTGTCCCCGGGGTTACATAGCAACTTCGATCTTTTGTCTTATGGTGCCGACGGCGAGCCGGGCGGAGAAGGTAAAAATGCCGATATACAAAATTGGGAGATCGAATAACCACCAGGCTTTTACACTTATTGAGCTGACAATTGTCATGTTTTTGCTCAGCCTATTTGCAGTAATTTCTGTACCTATATTCAGCAGTGTCGGCGAAAACAACCTCAAACACAGTGCGAGACGTATCAGCGGCATAGTCAAACACCTATATAACGAAGCAGCGCTAACCGCTACTCCCTATCGCTTGGTTTTTGATATTGAAAAGGGGGAATGCACGCCACAGAAGAATACAGACGGACAACAATGGACACCACTTGATTCCGTGGTCCGCAGCTACCACCTCCCCGGTGATGTCAGGATCACCAAGGTGTGGATTGATGGCATAGGTGAACTGACTACAGGGACAGCAACAATTGAGTTTCACCCTCAGGGCTGGCTACCGGCAACAACAGTGCATATCCAACAGGGTGCAAAGGCAACAGACAAACAGTTGAGCATCAATTTGCTCCCCTTTACCGGCAACGCCGAAATTTTGGATGGCTACCATGAGTTCGAATAGGTGCCACAAAACTAGTGGTTTCACACTCCTCGAAGTCATGATCGCTCTGGCTATAATCGGTACGGTATTAGTCACCTGCCTGGGGTTAACTAATCGCTGCATCCGCAGTAACGAAGAGGTCCAACGCATCACTTGCGCCATCATGTTGGCACAAGACAAAATGGCCGAGTTAGAAAATGCAGCGGACCAGAATGGAATAGATAACATAGAAACCCAAGGGATATGGGCGCAGCCATATAGCCAATATCGCTGGCAAATAATTTTCAGCGACACACCAGTCGCTGGAGTACAACAGGTTAATGTAGCGATTTTATGGGGCGATCAAAAAAACAATGAGGGTGTCAGCCTTGACTCATTCTTGTTCAACAGATAAATGCCAGCGCGCCAATGGCGTCGCCCCAGGGTTTACCCTGATAGAGATGGTGGTGGCTATCGCTTTGATCAGCATTATAATGACCAGCGTATACGGCATCTTCTCCAGCATAAGTACCACTGGACAACGGTTGGAAAACGAAGCGGATGGCTATAATCAAGCCCGGGTAATTTTTGCCCGTCTCGGTCACGAGTTACGTACCAGCTATCTCAATATCAACAATAACAACTCAGCATTTATCGCCAACAGTGACAACGATGCCAATGGCTACAACAACGACAACAATTATCTGGAGTTTACCACCACCTCGGCTTTGTTGAACAATGGCAAACTGTCCACCATGCCGGCAAAGATACGCTACCAGCTGGAACAGCGCAGCGAGGTCACCCTTAGTCGGCTACTGCGCAGCGCTGTGCCGCTATTTGACCTCAACTCCGCACCAGTCAGCCAACGCCTTAGCTCGCAAATCAAGCAACTGCAGTGGCGCTTTTTTGACGGCAGCGACTGGCAGGACAACTGGGACAGTACCATTAGTAACACTCTGCCCCAGACAGTAGAGATGAGCTTAATCGTTCAATGTGGCGATCATGAAATTCAAGTGCTCAGCGCCTTCGACCTGGCACTATCTAGGGTTAAGAGATGAAGAGCATAAACAATGAGAACGGCATGGTATTACTGCTGGTTCTGTTCATCACGGCACTCTTGGCCGCCCTACTGTCAGAGTTAGCTTTCTCAACTTTGGTAGATTTACGCTTAGCAGAAACCTACCGCGACAGCACCCGCGCCTATTATCTCGCCAAAGGTGGCATACAGGTTGGCAGCATGGTGTTAGCCGACGATGGCAACGACTACGATGGCAATGATGAGCTATGGGCACAGGGAATTAGCAACTACCCCGTCGGTGACATCGGCATAGTGAGCATCACCATCACTGCTCTCGACGGCAAAATAAACATCAATCGCCTGATCAGCAACTCAGACAACATTGATGTCGTGGTAAAAGATCGCTGTTTACGTTTATTTAATATTCTGGGCATTGATGCTGCACAAGAGCACATCTATGCACTAATCGACTGGATCGACAGCGACAACCGCAGCGACAATAACCCAGGGGGGTATGGAGCCGAAGCAGAATATTACGCCGGGCAAACGCCCAGTTCCTTTTGCAAAAATGCAGCGCTAGACACCTTGGAAGAGCTGCAACTAGTCGCTGGATTCACCAAGGACGAGGTAGATAAACTACGCCCGCATGTAAGTGTTTACGGGGGAGATAAAATTCATCTGAATTCTGCTAGCG
>Ga0307991_1001921_pt1 | contig 14287 bp, 11 predicted proteins | sample EllFjometagen131_FD_203146 | JGI IMG/M metagenome (GOLD analysis project Ga0307991, IMG submission 203146) | Marine microbial communities from Ellis Fjord, Antarctic Ocean - #131 | ecosystem: Environmental > Aquatic > Marine > Unclassified | place: Southern Ocean | collected 2014-10-08
GGGCTACTGTTATGTGCAGTCACCTATTGACGGATTAACGGGAAAGCGTCAGGTCGATCCGGGTAATATAGTGACCGCTAATAGCGGCTCTATCTTGGTAAACATTAAAAGTGTAGACCCTTATTATCTCGATTTTACAATATCCGAAAGATTGCTTGCTGACTTACTTGACGCAAAATCAAAAGGTGTTTTAAAGGTAACGGTTAGGCCGGAAGGTGACAAAGACAATGAAGTAGAGGGCGAGCTTGTTTTTCTTGATAACTCAGTAGACGATGCGACAGGAACCATTTTTTTGCGCGCGATAATCTCAAATAAAGACAGAAAGCTCTGGGCAGGACAGTTTGGCATTGTACACCTTATCTTGCGTATTGCTAAAGACGCAATTTTGGCGCCATATGCCGCTGTAAGGATAGGGCAAAAAGGCCATTACCTTTTTGCGGTTACGGATGATAACAAGGCGGACCTAAGGCAACTTATAGTAGGTATGCGTGAAGATGATTATATTATTGTTGAGAAAGGTGTAGTGACAGGTGAAAAGGTAGTTATTGTTGGTGAGCTCGGCCTTTCTCCCGGGGTGCCTGTGGTAGATGTAACTAAAAATAATACAAACAGTAAAGAAGATAAATGAGCTTTTCGGAGATTTTTATAAAAAAGCCTATCATGACAACCCTTGTCATGATAGCGATAATAGCGTTTGGCGTATCCGCGTATTTTAAGCTACCGGTAAGTGACCTTCCTACTGTCGATTATCCGGTTATTACTATTAGCGTAGCGTATCCCGGCGCAAGTCCTGAAATGATGGCATCTACGGTTGCTAAGCCGCTTGAAGATGAATGTATGCAGATACAGGGTTTACAGACGATATTATCCGATAATACAGAGAGTCAGTCACAGATTACCCTTAGCTTTGATCTGAGCGTAGATGTTGATCTCGCGGCACCTGATGTTCAGGCAGCGATTCAGCGCGCAACATCAAATTTGCCAAGTGATTTACCACAGCCTCCTACATATCAAAAGACTAATCCATCAGACACGCCTATTGTCCATATATCAGTAACATCTGATACCCTTACAAAAGGACAGCTATTTGATTATGGTAATACCTCTATCGGCCAGCGCCTTAGCATGATAGAGGGTGTTTCAAAGGTAGATGTCTGGGGGGCAGAGACCGCTGTAAGGATACAGGTTGATCCGAATAGGCTGGCATCGCTGGATATAGGTATCGATGAGGTTGCCCAGGCGATACAAGCGGGAACTGTTATTATTCCGGCTGGAAGTTTAAATGGGGCTTTTCATACATTTTCCATTGAGCCCCAAGGTCAGCTTTTAGAGGCAACGGATTATGAAAAGCTTATTGTTACCTATCGTAATAACGCGCCTGTATACTTGCGTGACATAGCAAAATGCATAGAAAGTACGCAAAACGACGTTATAAGAGTTCTTTCCTTTACTCGTGGTGATGGCTGGAAAGACACTTATGTACATATCGCTGTAACAAAAGAGAGCGGCGCTAATACAGTGGCACTCGCGAAATCAGTAAGAGATACACTTCACCAGTTAGAGGGTGAGCTTCCCGGCTCTGTCAAATTGGATATTTTCTTCGACCAGTCAACATCAATAATAGAATCAGTAAACGATGTAAGAAATACTATTTTCATAGCGCTTATTTTAGTTATAATGGTTATTTTTCTTTTTCTTGGCAGGCTTTCAGATACTATTATCCCGAGTATTACACTGCCTATAACCATTATCGGTACATTCGCGATTATGTTTATCGCGGGGTTTAGCCTTGACAATCTTTCGCTTATGGGGCTTACGCTATCCGTGGGTTTTCTTGTAGATGACGCTATTGTTGTCTTAGAAAATACTGTCAGGCACGTGGAAAACGGCATAAAACCATTAAAAGCCGCTGTAAAGAGTATGAGAGAGATAACAGGTACTGTTATCTCAACAAGTATCGCCCTTATTATTGTTTTTGTCCCATTAGTATTTATGAGTGGCGTTGTCGGTAAATTTTTCCAGGAACTTGCGCTAACTGTTATTGCCGCTATAGCTTGCTCAACTGTTATAGCGCTCACACTGACCCCTATGATGTGCGCGCGCATGCTCAAGGTAAAAACAGGACTCGATAACAAGGCACAGGACAAGACTAAGTTTCAGATGATAACAGATAAATATGAGACGTTGTTAAAGGATAAATACGCGGTTATGCTTAAATGGGTACTTGCCCATAAGATCGTCTCTGTTATCATGTGGGTAATATGTATTGCAGGTACACTATGGTTTATCCAGCTCTTACCTAAAACTTTTATACCTGAAGGTGATAGCGGTGCTGCTATGGGGCTTATGCAGGCATCTCTTGGAACTTCATCAGAGCAGATGAGTAAGTTCCAGGATAAGGTCGATGATGTTCTTGCCGGTAATCAATGCATAGACAAGATAGTAACAGCTACAGGGTTGCAGACAGGAGCGGACCAGTCAACAGGGCTTTTCTACGCTATATTAAAGCCGCTCAATGAAAAGGGTAGGCTGCCGATAGAAAAGGTCATTGGCCAGCTACGTCTTGAGATGGCTAAGATATCCAATGGTTTTGTGTTTGTAGAGGCGATCCCCGCGCTTTCTATTAGTACCGGTGGTGAGAGTACAGCTCAGGGCGCTAAATACTCATATGTAATGCGTGGAGATAACAGGGATAGCCTGTATAAGGCATCAATGGAGCTTGAGCAAAAGATGATAAACCTGCGGGGCTTTGTAGATGTGCAAAATAGCGTAAAGCTGGATATGCCGCAATTGAATATAAAGATTTTAAGAGACAGGGCGTCAACTCTTGGTATTACCGCTACGGATATAGAATATGCTTTAAGCCTAGCGTATGCACAGGGCAAGGTAACTCTATATAAAAATGATGTTGATCAATATTGGGTTATTGTAGAGCTCGATAAAAAATATCAGCGTGACCCTTTAAACCTTTACTCAATATATATAAAATCTAAGACAACAGGAAAGCTGGTGCCCTTAGATTCTGTAATAGAATGGACAGAAGGTGTTGGGCCACAGAATGTGCCTCATTACAATCAGCTTAATTCCGCGACCCTTTCATTTAATCTTGTCGATAGCGTTCCACTGGGTGATGCTACGAAGGAGCTTGAGGAAGCTGCTAGCATGATTCTTCCCCCCGGTGTTACAGGTGCATTTCAGGGTGAGGCACAGGAGTTTCAGGATGCTGTTAGCAGCATGGCTGCATTGCTTATAATAGCTGTTTTTTTGATGTATATTGTACTCGGTATCTTGTATGAGAGCTATATACATCCTTTTACTATATTAACTACGCTTCCGGTTGCTGCTTTTGGCGGTTTATTGACACTTTTATTATTCAGGTCCGAGCTTTCTATGTACGCGTATATAGGAATATTTATGTTGTTAGGTATAGTCTCAAAAAATGGTATTATCATGGTGGATTTCGCGAAACAGAATATGGATGAAGGCGCTAAATCCAGCACAGAAGCTATATATAATGCCTGCCTTGTCCGCTTTAGGCCGATCCTTATGACAGGCGCTTCAACTATTATGGGCGCGATGCCGATCGCGCTTGGTTATGGGGCTGATGGAGCATCCAGGCGTCCGCTTGGCCTTATAATAGTTGGCGGCCTTTTGTTTGCGCAGGTGGTAACATTATTTGTAACCCCCGGAATATACCTGTATATGGAAAGCTTCCAAGAGAGATATCTTGATAAATGGGAATTATCTCGTTCCACCTCATCACGAAAAAACGAAGAAGCGGATGATAACGGTCCCATTGAGTAAGCCCCTGCTCTTTAGCTGAAAAAAAGCAACAAAAATCCCCATATAATCAATAATAGCCGTAAGAGTGAGAAAAATTTTATTTTTCTTGTTCAATATGCTAAAATCTGATATAATCTATAATCTAATAGTATAAGTAAAGAAAGGTAAAAAAGATGAATAAATATATATTAATTGCAGCAACGTTTGTTTTTGTTTTGTTATTGGCAGGACAGTCTATAGCTATTACCCCAAAAGAACCTGAGCCAATGCCGTTTTATGTCTATACTGAAGACAACTCCAAATATAACCATTTTATTCCTTCAGGAGGAATGGGTGATCATGGAGCTGTTAAGATTATACAGGATTGCAGGGAGACGCCATATTCAGGCGGGACATGCATAAAGATAGATTATTCAGGTGAACTTACACAGGGTTCCAGCTGGGTTGGTTTTTACTGGCAGAATCCTGAAAACAATTGGGGCTCAAAAGACGGGGGATATAATCTTTCTAACGCGAAAAAGGTTACCTTTTACGCTCGCGGCGAAAAAGGCGGCGAACAGTTAGAGTTTAAAATAGGAGGCATAACAGGCCGCTACGCGGATTCGGATATGATAGGTATAGGTCCTGTTGCACTTACACCAGAGTGGCAAGAGTATGTTATAGACCTTGAAGGCACGGAACTTTTTTATATAAGCGGCGGCTTTGTTTTTGCCGCGAGCCGTATGGATAATCCAGATGGCTTTGTTATCTACTTAGACGAGATAAAGTACGACCAATAGATAAGGAGTATTTATGCGTAAGCTTATAATAATTTTGGTAATCCTGCTGATTGTTGCAGGTGCTGGGGGATATTTATATTATCAGCAATCCATAAAACCGGTTAAACAGCAGATAGCTCAGAAAAACGAGGCATTCTATGTCGCGGGGGATGTTTTATGTAAGAGATACGGGGATGATAAATGGGCAGGCCTTGACCGTGATTCGCGCTTAGGAGACGGTGACATGATAACGACTGCTGAAAATTCGAGCGTTGAGATAAAATTCGGTAAGGATATGAACAATATCATATCAGCCCGGGCAGATACCTCTGTAAAACTGGACGCGATAACAGAATCCGGTGACAAGAAGATAACCCTTGAGAAAGGGCAATTTTTAGCTGATCTCGAAGCACTCGATGCTGGTTCAAGGTTTGAGGTAAAGACACCGACAGCTGTCTGCGGGGTTCTTGGTACAGGCTTTGAAACAACCGCTACCGCAAATAGCACAACCGTAAAGGTCTATGACGGCAAGGTACATGTAAAGAGTACGGGCATACGCGCGTTGATAAGTAAACCGGTAGTTGTTACACAGGGCAGCCAGGTAGTGATAAATAAATCACAGGCGCCGGAACAACCTACTCCTCTTAACGAAAAAGATATGGAGAAGTGGCACAACTGGAAAAATGATATTACTGAACATATGTTCCGCACATTTTATGTCTACATGGACGAAGACAGCCCTGAGAATCATTACTCTCCCTCAGGATGGTTAGGGGATTACGACGCTATAAGAAGGATAACCTGGGATGCAAATCCCCATTCAGGTAAGGACTGTATGCGCTTTCGTTATACCGGAAGAACTCCTCAGGGCGCTGGATGGGCAGGCGTATATTGGTTAAATCCTGTAAATAACTGGGGTGATGTAAAGGGCGGTTTCAACCTAAAAGGGGCCAAAAAGCTTACCTTTTGGGCGCGTGGTGAAAATGGAGGTGAGCGTATAGTACGCTTTGGCATGGGTGGTATAAGCGGACAGTATCCGGATTCATGCAAAGCTGAGATCGATTCTATAGTGCTTACTAAGAACTGGGTGATGTATTCTATAGATATTCTTGGCAAAGACCTATCTTATGTAAGCGGCGGGTTTTACTGGATGACAGATAAAAATTCTAATCCTGATGGCGCGATAATGTATCTGGATGATATAATGTATGAATAGTCATGGTAATTCTTTAGGAGTCTGTTAAGATGAAAAGATTTTCTGTTGTAAGCTTAGGGGTAATTCTTGTATTATTATTCTTTATTGGCATAAGTTACGCCGGCAGTAGTAAGACATGGTCTAATATCGGAAAGGGCCTGGCTATTTATGAAGGCGCGAAAGTACTTACAGGCAGGCAGGGCAATATATTAGATGATGTTACAGGAGGCATGCAGCCAAGAGAAAACTCTTCACAGCAATCAGGTGCGGGATATCAGGACGGCTATAATGCCGGATACAAATCTGGTTACAACGCAGGTTTTAACGCGGGTTTTCGCAGTGGTACCGAAAAAAAGTAATATAGGCCGCCATCTTTATAATCTGGCCGGTTTTAAAAAATTTTTTAATTTTTTTCTTGCATTATCAGTAGAAATATGTTATATTTTTTACAGCTATAAAGATTATATTGCCCACCGAGAAGGGCCTGTTGGTAATAGATTTTCTTATTCCGACGGGTCCTTTTTTTAATGAGGCCGCAACTTAGACCTGCCTGCCGGTAGGCAGGGAGTGAAACGAACTAAGTTGTATGGTCGAATTTCCGCCGTAGGCAGATCAGCCTTCGGCTGAAATCCCGTGACCTAAGTGAAGCTTGTGGCATTGGGATAACAGTTACACGCAATTTATACCTACTTAAATATGCTTATAAAAAATGATCCTGATATTATCAACTCTTTCCTTGAAGACTATTCCAATATAAAGGGTGGCTTTTGCAGCGCGGTGTTTTTTCCTGAGACAGAAGATGAACTAATATCCGCGCTTAAAGCCTCTTCATCTGCAGGTACGCCTGTTACGATCTCCGGGGCTGGAACAGGCGTAGCCGGAGCAAGGATACCTTTTGGCGGAAAGGTGATATCCCTGTCTAAATTAAACAGGATAAAATATATCAGGCCTTTTGCAAAAAGCGACGGCCATGTCCTGGCAGAAGCTGGGGTTGTGTTGGGTGATCTTATAGATGTTGTCGAGGCTAAAGGGTTTTTTTATCCCCCCGGGCCAACAGAGAAGGCGTCATTTATTGGTGGTAACGTGGCTACGTCAGCTTCAGGCGCAAGAAGTTTAAAATACGGAACAACAAGAGATTTTGTTCTGGGTTTAAGAGTCATATTAGCTGATGGTGAAGTCTTAGACCTTGAGAGGGGCAGATATATCGCTAAGAAGCGGGTTCTGAAGCTTGTCACAACCTTGGGTAAGGCCATTACATTAAAGCTACCTGGATACACAATGCCCAATGTCAAAAACGCCTCCGGGTATTATATCGCGGATGATATGGATGCCGTAGATCTTTTTATTGGACAGGATGGTACCTTAGGTGTTATTTCAGAGATTAAACTAAGGCTTGTAAACAAGCCATATGGGATATTGGACTGTTACGCGTTTTTTAATAAGAGAGAAGACGCCGTAGAATTTGTACATAACGCAAAAGTAAATAGCGCGGACAACTTAAGCCCTGTTAGCGCGTTGTCCTTAGAATACCTTGGTCAGCATGCCTTGGAGCTTTTAAGCGGAAGGCATAAGAATATACCATCTTACGCTAAAGCGGCTATATATTTTGAGCAGGAGTTTGCTAAAGGAAAAGAAGATGGTATTATAAACAGTTGGGCAGGCCTTATAACAAAGTGCCATGGTTTACTTGAGGAGACATGGTTCGCGCAGACGCCCGCTGAAAGAGAAAAACTCGTGGAGATACGGCACGACTTGCCGGATATGGTTAATGAGTATCTTAAAAAGAATAATTTCGCCAAAATAGGTACAGATATCGCTGTTGAGGATAAGGACTTAGAGGTGATGTTGGAGTGCTATCATTCAACATTAACTAAGGCAGGCCTGGGCTATCTGATATTCGGCCATATCGGTGAATCTCATATGCATGTTAATATACTTCCAAAAGATAACGCTGAATACACAAAAGCGATGGAGGCTTATGAGATACTTGTACAGAAGGCTATAACACTTGGTGGAACACCGTCCGCGGAACATGGCATTGGAAAGGCAAAACACAGATACCTTGAGATGCTCTATGAAAAAACGGGCATACTGGAGATGGTAAGATTAAAAAAGCAGCTTGACCCTCGTCTAATTCTTGGCCTGGGTAATCTTTTTCCAAAAGAAATTTTAACATAAGATGGTTTTATTATCTTGAGCTTAAGTGCCATTTAATATATAATATTTGAATATATGCAGTTATAACCAGGATAGGAGAGCCGTATGAACACCTTAATGAATCTTGAAAAGCTTAAAAAAGATATTGCTAAAAAGATTACTCCGTATATGGATCAGATGCTCAATGCCCATCGCGGATCTATAGTCTCAATATTTATTTATGGAAGCGCTTGTGATTCTGACTATATACAAGGTGTATCAGATATCAATAGCTCTATTATATTTAAGGAATTAAACCTTGATGTATTAAAGAGAAGCCTGCATATAGTAAATAAGGGTATCAGGCAGCGAATATCCGCCCCGCTCTTTCTTACGAGGGAACATATCGTAACCTCATGTGATACCTTTCCTCTTGAATTCAGCCAGATGAAGCAAAGGCACACTCTGATATACGGTGAGGATATCCTTAATGCCCTGGCAATAGAACCTAGAAATATTCGCTTTATCTGTGAACAGCAACTCAAGGGTAAGCTCATCAGGATACGACAGGCATATCTTGAGATAGGCCTAAGAAAAAGAGGTTTAGAGGCACTGCTGAAAGAGTCTCTAAATTCCCTCTTTCCAATATTTAAAGGGCTCTTAATGTTAAAAGGCGTAAACCTAGGGCAGAATAAAGAAGATACCCTGGAGATATTATCAAAGACATTTGGAATTAACACAGAGGCCTTTAAGGTTATATTGAAAGATAAAAAAAACGATGAAAAGATCGGCGGGCAGGATATAGAGGCCTTCTTGTCCCGTTATATAGAAGAACTTGAAAAACTCGCTGTCCTTGCTGATAAGCTTTAAAATTATGATTAGAAAAATTCTACCAGGATTATTTATATCCGCGCTTATATTGTTTTTGCCGTATATATCACAGGCCCATGCCCTAAGCCTGCCTGAATACCGTGGATATACCAATGATTTCGCGGGGATACTTAACGCGAAGACAGTCTCAACAATCGATTCCATATGCGCGCAGGTAGAAAAGAAGACAACAGCGCAGATAGCTGTCGTTACAGTTAAGGCCATCGCGCCTTTAACAATAGAGGAGTATTCTGTAAGGCTTTTTGAAAAGTGGGGGATTGGCTTAAAGGGCAAGGATAATGGCATCCTTATCCTTATGGCGGTTAATGATAAAAGGGTAAGGATTGAAACAGGTTATGGGTTGGAAGGCGCCCTGCCTGATGCTATCTCTAGCCAGATAATTTACCAGATTATACTCCCTGCTTTTAGGCAGGGGGATTTTCAAGCAGGCCTTATATTAGGGTCGATTGCGGTTGCTCAATCCATAGCAAAGGAGTATAATGTTGATTTAGCCCTGGGTGAAGATATACCTAAAGTCTCGACTCAGACAAAGAAGAACCAGGCAGGCAAGGCAATATTGTATCTTATCATATTTGTTCTGATGTTTGGCATGCGCTCGGGCCTTTTATTTTTCTGGATACTTGGGCCAACCGGCAGGAGAAGAGGCGGACACTGGTATGGTTCTGGTTCCGGCGGATCCAGTGGCGGTTTTGGCGGTGGATTTGGCGGTTTTGGCGGTGGATTTTCAGGTGGTGGCGGGGCTTCAGGAGGATGGTAAATAATTAAAATGGAGGATAGAAAATGAAACCAGTATGGATAATTCTGATAGTTATAGGCGTGATTGTTTTAATGCTTGGAGGTTGGTTTATAGGTGGTTTAAACCGTGTAGCGATTCTTGATGAAGGTGTTAACGCGGCATGGAGCCAGGTTGAAAATCAGTTACAGAGACGTAATGACCTTATCCCAAACCTTGTTAGCACTGTCAAGGGGTATGCGAGCCATGAAACAGGCCTTTTTACAGAAGTGGCACGATTGCGCAGCCAATGGGCAAGCGCGGATAACAGGCAGAGCAAGATGCAGGCAGCGGAAGGCATGGGCGGCATGCTTTCAAGGCTTCTGCTCGTTACTGAGAATTACCCGCAGCTGAAGGCAAACCAGAATTTTTTAAGTCTGCAGGCACAGCTTGAGGGCACTGAAAATCGTATTGCTGTTGAACGAAACAGGTATAATCGAGCGGTTCAGACCTATAATAGTTACATACGCACTATCACAGGCAGTATTTTCGCTACCATAAGGGGCTTAAACCGCCCAGCGGAATATTTTGAGGTTGACGCGGCAGCAAAGGCAGTTCCAAGGGTTGAGTTTTAAAATATGAAGAAGATTAATATAGCGCATATGCATTGGGGGTTTCCACCTATTATAGGGGGAGTAGAGACACATCTGACCATACTCATGCCTGAACTTGCCAAGAAAGGCCATTCTGTCTCTCTTTTGACAGGTGCGGCAGAAGGCTATCCGGAAGAGTCAATATATAAGCGCGTAAAGATTGTACGGACACCGATTATGGATCTTAACTGGCTTGGAAAGAGAGGCCTTGTAGGTATTGAAGAAGAGTTCGAGAAGGTTTGCAAAAAATTTGTAAACAGGGTAAAGCCTGATATTATCCATACCCATAATATGAACTACTTTAGCAAGCCTCATGCGGTTGTCCTGGATAACATATCCAAGAAAAAAGGCATACCTCTTCTTCTGACCGCGCATAACGCGTGGGATAGCGCTCTATTTTTTGACCTTACGGCAAATATTAATTGGAGCCATATTATCGCTGTAAGTCATTATATAAAGCTTGAGATAATGGGAATCGGTTTCGATGATAAGAAGGTAACAGTAGTTCATCATGGCATTGATACAGCTAGATTTTATCCGCATAACAAAAACAAGATAGCTGATAAGTATAAACAGCTAAAAGGCAAAAGGATCATATTCCATCCTGCCAGGATGGGGTTGGCAAAAGGCTGTGACGTCAGTGTTAAGGCAATGAAATACGTAAAAGAGGCTATCCCTGACGCAATGCTTGTTCTTGCCGGTACAAAAAATATAATCGATTGGGATATAAGCCAGCAGAAAGACATCGCTTATATACTTTACCTGATAGATGTTTTTGGCTTAAAGGATAGTACCTTTATTGATGTATTCTCACTTGATGAGATGGTATCTCTCTACGCGCTCGCGGATGTATGTATATACCCATCATCTAATTCTGAACCTTTCGGCCTTACGATGCTTGAATCCTTAGCATCAGCAAAACCCATAATCGTTACTAACTCGGGCGGCATGCCCGAGGTTATAAGAGATGGGGTTAATGGCTTTGTTGTACATGTCAGAGATTACGAGGCTCTTGGGTCAAGGATTACGCAGATTCTTCTAAATGACCGGTTAAGGGAGAGGCTTGGTTATACAGGTAAAGAGATAGTGGAGAACGGTTTCACAAAAGAGATAATGACCAAAAATACATTGAAGATATATGAAAGAGTGCTTAAATAATGTCAAAGATATTTATACTGGATACAAACGTACTGATTCATAATTCTGACGCGCTCATATCTTTTGCTGATAACGAAGTGGTATTGCCTATCGAGGTAATCGAGGAACTGGACGTATTCAAGAAAGACAATGATGAGAAGGGACGTAACGCCAGGGAGGTTATCAGGATGCTTGATAACTTTCGCAGAAAAGGCAAGCTTGGTAATGGTGTAGCAACGGAAAGCGGAGGCAGGATAAGGATAATAACAAATATTGACCTCTCAGAAGCAAGTGAGCTTGGCCTTTCCACAAATATCGTTGATAATAGGATATTAATAACCGCCTATATATTGCAGAAAAAGCAGGCAAAGGTTATATTTGTGTCCAAAGATATAAACGCCAGGGTCAAGGCCGATGCCATAGGATTAAGGGCTATGGATTTTGAAAAAGGAAAAGTCAACTTTGATCAACTCTACACAGGCTGGAAGAAGGTCGATCTTCCAAAAGAGACGATTGATGGTTTTTATTCGAAAAAGATGCTTAAGGTCGATAGCGATGCAGGTTACGAGCCTAATGAATTCGCTCAGTTATGTGATACGTCAAATAAGAAGCATACTGCGCTCGCTCGTTATAGTAATGAAAAAAAGAGGCTCGTGCCAATGAAATATGGAGGTAAAGAAATATGGGGTGTAAGTCCGCGCAACAAGGAGCAGGTGATGGCGCAGGAACTCTTATGCGATAATAACGTACGCCTGGTTACGCTTGTAGGTAAAGCAGGTACAGGCAAGACGCTCCTTGCCTTAGCCGCGGGACTGAAACAGGTCCTTCAGGACGCCTCGTATAATAAGCTTCTTATATCCCGGCCAATAATGCCGCTGGGCAGGGATATTGGTTATCTGCCTGGAACAAAAGAAGAAAAACTAGAAAATTGGATGGAACCTATATTTGATAATCTCGAGTACATTATGGCTATGAATAGAAAGAAACAGCGCGGAAGGTATAAAACCGCGGATGAGTTGTTAGGTACAGGGCTTTTGCAGCTGGAGGCGCTTACGTATATGCGCGGAAGAAGCATACCAAAACAGTTTATTATTATTGACGAAGCGCAGAATCTTACACCGCACGAGATAAAGACTGTTATTACAAGGACGGGAAACTACGCTAAGATGGTACTTACAGGAGACCCTTACCAGATAGATAACCCGTATCTTGATTCAGCAAGTAACGGGCTTACCTATTGCGTTGAAAAGATGAGGAACCAGCCTATGTTTGGACATATGACATTGGTAAGCAGTGAAAGAAGTGAATTAGCCTCAATAGCAGCAGAAGTACTTTGACAACAATCAGGATAAGCCCGACTGCACGAAAAAAAAGACCTAACCTCCAAATATAAAGGGAGCAGAGATGAGACTAGATACAAAATACTTACGTAAATTTATTTCTAAAAAAGAGTTAAGGCCTATCAAGGAAGAGATACAGGACGCGCACAACATGCTTGAGAAGGGCACAGGCCTTGGTAGCTCTTTTTTAGGCTGGCTCCATCTGCCATCAAATACCTCGAAAACTTACCTTAGAGAGATAAAAGAGATCGCGCTGGAGGTAAGAAAGAATACTGAGGTGTTTATCGTAATAGGTATAGGCGGTTCTTATCTGGGCTCTAGGGCAGCGATAGAATTTTTTGGTATTAAGAATTGCAGGCAGAACAAGCCGGAGATACTTTTCGCTGGAAACAGCATTGATCCTGACTACCTGAGTAACCTGCTCGCGGATATTAAGAATAAAGAGGTTACAGTAAATGTTATCTCTAAATCGGGTACTACTATTGAACCAGCCACCGCGTTTAGGATTATAAAGAACTCTATGGAGAAGCGTTACACTCCTTCTGAGCTTAAGAAGCGTATAATATGCACCACAACTAAGTCTCAGGGCGCGTTATACCAGATAGCAAAGAAGAAGGGCTATAGGGCTCTTTACATACCGGAAGATGTTGGCGGGCGCTTTTCGGTTCTTACCGCAGTGGGTTTATTGCCAATGGCTGTAGCTGGTATTGATATAGAGGAGGTAATCAGGGGCGCGGCAAATATCGAAAAGATGTCGTCGTGTGCTGATATAGACAAAAACATTCCTTATCATTACGCGGCTTTGCGTAATTTATTGTACAGAAATGGTAAAAAGATCGAGATAGGCTGCAGTTTTCATGTCTCGCTCTTGTCTATGCTGGAGTGGTGGAAACAGCTTTTTGCTGAGACAGAAGGCAAGGAAGGTAAGGCCCTTTTCCCCCAGGCAGCCATCTTTTCAACAGACCTTCACGCCAATGGCCAGCTTATCCAGCAGGGTGAGAGAAACCTTTTTGAGACATTTATACGAATTAGAAAAAAGAGTGCTGATATTAAATTACCGCGCGCAAAAGAGGATATCGATAAGCTAAATTACATCGCGGGCAAAGGCATGCATTTTATAAATAAAATGGCATATGAAGGCACAGCGCAGGCTCACGCGGATGGTGGCGTACCAAATATGGCACTGATTATTGATGAGCGCTCCGCTTATTGCTTGGGCCAACTTTTCTATTTCTTCCAAAGGGCTGTTGGAGTGTCGGGTTACCTACTAAGGGTTAATCCTTTTGACCAGCCAGGCGTACAGGCATACAAAGAGAATATGTTTCGCTTGCTTGGAAGGCCATAATATATACGATTTGGTTGTTTGCGCAGCTAAGCTCAGTATTCGGCCTGATGTTAGCGGTTAGTAATTAAAAACTAGAGAGTTTTTAATTTAGACCACTGTCCCGATTGAAAATAAAACAGTGTCCCTCACGATTTGGACACTGTTTCGGTTGTATATGTATATGCCTGGTACAATACGGATGAAACTTTTAAAATTCTTGCCCCTAATAACCCTTGTAATTGCCCTCTCTGGCTGCGCTACAACATACAATCCCGCTACAGGAAGAAATGAAGTAATCTTTATAAATTCCGCCTCTGAAACCGTAATCGGTAAAAACGCCGCCGCGCAAATAGCGGAA
>Ga0307991_1001922_pt1 | contig 14274 bp, 13 predicted proteins | sample EllFjometagen131_FD_203146 | JGI IMG/M metagenome (GOLD analysis project Ga0307991, IMG submission 203146) | Marine microbial communities from Ellis Fjord, Antarctic Ocean - #131 | ecosystem: Environmental > Aquatic > Marine > Unclassified | place: Southern Ocean | collected 2014-10-08
TGTCATATCACTTTACGCGCCTGTTTTTAGGCCTTTGGACTCAGGATGAGTTCGACTATCTGATTTTGTTTTACAAAAACAAAAACTCACTCATTTAGCCCAATAAAACAAACAAAAAAACCAATGGAATTAGAATGCCTAAAACTGTGTAAACCCCTCCCATACCAATGATCCCTTTACGACCTTTCACCATAAACAAGGATGTAATAGCAAACAATATCAACGCTCCTGCAAAAATATCTGAGAACCATTTCCACCATTTGTTTGGATTGTAGTGTAAATAATTAGATTCATAAAATCCAGAGCGCTTTTTTAAAAACTCAGCATGCCCCTCCCCCGTTTGTGTGTTTATGAGTACAGATGATCCTCCGTTTAAGAATATTTTTAGTAGATTGCTTTGTGGGTAATAATGTTGCTTATATGTTTCTCGTGGAGCGATTTCGCTTAATACCACTTGAATATTTTCTTTTATTTCTTCGTTTTTTTCTAATGGAATCTCCGTTTTAAACTTAGCCTGCTCAACGTAATAATTTGGATTCCAGTCTTTTAAGTGATTCAGAGCAATGCCTGAAATGCCATATATCAAACTTGTTCCAATAAAAAAGAATCCAATATCACGGTGTAAAATCCGGCTCCATTTTCTAAGCGTCTTCATAAGTCATTATTAATTTCTGCAGATGATTTACAGATGGTTAAAATATTTAAATAAGGCTTCCCAAATTATATTTTGAGAAGCCAATGCATTTCAATTTTATTTTTCAGATTGATCTATTTTATTTCGTGCGAAATATATTCGACAGTATAAAATGATAAGTGATCAACGCCTGCTGACTTCATAGAGTCTCTGTATTGCTCCATTTGTTTCTTTTTTTGATTGAAAACATCATCACTGTCAACACCTTCTTTGTGCTTTTGAATCTGATCTTCTTCCATCTGTAAACAGTAGGCTTCGTCAATCCTTAATTCTTTCACAATACCTGTAATAATCACATCACTACCTGTTAGTGCGTCATCAAAGCGTTCCTCAGCATCTACGTGTACATCTCCTGAATCGTCAACTAAAAAAATGCGTTTTCCGCCATGCTTGCAAACGTGATCCACAATACCTTCAATTTGAATTTCTTTGTCTACAAAATCACCAGCTTCTGTGTCGAAATTGGCCAGTGTAAGCATTGGCTTTTCAATGGAAGTGGTTTCGTTGGCTACTGATTCTTCTGCTTTGGGAGTGTTGTTGCCACAAGAAATAAACAAAGCAATAATACTTAGAGAAATAAAAAACTTTTTCATAATAAATTTATGTTAAATGAATAGCAAAAATAGAAAAACAAATTTACTTATCTAAATCTGTTATTCGACATTCAGGTTAATTAAATGTTAAAATAGTTCGATTAAATTATTGATAAAAAGGACAATAAAGTTTTATTCGATATAAATATTGTACTTGTTTAATAATCCAACAACATCCAATCTGGAGAATTTTGCCTTTTTTATGCGATTTAATTCAGGATCGAACGCATAGTTAAAAGAAGTTCTAAAATCTGCTTTTTCAAGATTTGTCTTTTCAAATAGTGCGCCTGATAAATCACAATTGTCAAATACAGCAGCCGTCAAATCTGCTTCCATAAAATCAACTTCATTCAACAAACAGTTTAAAAATTGTGTGTTTTTAAGATTGCGTTTATAGAAAGATGACAAATTTAACTGACAAGATTGAAAATTGACTGAGAACAAAAATTCGCTGCAATTTGCAAAATGAAGCCCCAATAATTTACAGCCTTTGAATATCACTTCTCTAAAGGCCGTACTTTTTAATATAGCATTGCTTAAATCGCAGTTCTCAAATTCGCATTCCGTAAAATTCAATTCCGATAAGTTGGCATTTGAAAAAAGGCAATTGATAAATATGCAGTTTTCATAATCACCTTTTTGCATTTTTGAATTGGAATAATCAATTCCCTGAAATTGCTGATCTTCGAAATAAGTTTTGTTCATACGCTTATAATAGATAGAAAAAAGTACGCTTTTTTAATCAGCAAATCTGAGTAATTTTTAGAATAAGAATTCGAATTTAGCTATAACATAAATAATAAAATAGCCAAAACAAGAATAATTAAAACATGGGTTAGTATGTTTCCTTGTTTACCCTGCCTAAAAGCTTGAATACCGCTATTCAGAACAAGAAGGATTAAAAAAATAAAGACAAGGTATTTCATATTCTAAATGAGTTTAATATTCATAGACAATCTTTACTATATACCTCATATTCAATACTTTAATTTGCTCTTTTTGTTAGTTTATATGCACTTTAAAGTAAATATACGAACGCACTAAAATTTGCGCGATTTATTTTGAATAAATATCATAAACCAATATTCAAATATAACAAAATGATCCAATATGATCAATAATGATTTGAATATTTTGACGACAAATCGATCTAAACAGCCGTTTTTTTAATTTAAAATCAATACAAATAGCGTGAAACCATTCAAGTTTTAGTCTAAAAATATATCTTTATGCTGAAAAGGAAGCATCAGTCAAATCCAACTGATTTTTTGATTCTTCATTGAAACCAAAATTAAACCTATGACACACAAAGAAACCAGCAGAAGAGATTTTCTGAAAAAGCTAGCCATAGGTGGCGGAGGAGTTGTTATTTTAGGAAAGTATCATTTTCTATTTGGGAATGAACCTAAAAATGGAATTCTGAAAGCCATCGTTGTCGATTTTGATAAATGTACAGGTTGCCGTACCTGCGAAACTGTTTGCTCAGCTTTCCATCATCCGATAGAAATCAATGGTGAACTTCTCAACGGATTAGGAAATCCCAAACTTGGAAATATTCAGGTTTATCATTACAATCCAGATGTAGATATACCCAGTGTTTGTGCCAATTGTCCTGATACGCCTTGTGTAAATGCGTGTCCGGTAATTCCTGATCCATTGACTGGTCATAAAGCAATTTACCGTGACGAAGTTACACAGGCAATTCGTACAAATCACAGTGTTTGTATTAGTTGTGGATCTTGCTCTCGCGCCTGTGAAAATGAGCGGACAGGCATTATCAAAATGAATCCTGTAACCCAACACCCTGAGCACATTTGCGATCACTGCGGTGGCGATCCTCAATGTGTAAAGCATTGTCCTTACGGTGCATTATCATTTAGAGAAGTAGATATTAACAAGACCTATTTTGGCCTTTCACCTGAAGAAATTGCCGAAGAATTATTTGAACGTTATTATTCAGGAGAGGAGGTTATCAATGGATAAAATATATGGACAATATGGAATTTTGTTAGATATTAATCTGACAACCAAAGAGATAAAGAAAACTAAAATAAGTAAAAACGATTTAAAAAATTATTTGGGAGGACGTGGTCTTGGTATGAAAATCCTCTGGGATCGCATAAAAGAGCCTGGACTTGATCCATTTTCTCCCGATAATCCACTATTGTTTATGCCTGGACCTTTTAGTGGTTTACCAATTCCATCTTCTTCAAGAACAACTATTGTGACAAAGTCGACCAGAACTTCGCCGGTAACTGATAAATTTGAACACTCCTCCACTATTTCCTATGCCAATATGGGTGGGTTTTTTGGACCGGAAGTAAAATTTGCCGGTTACGATGGAATAGCTGTCACTGGTAAATCCAGTTCACCTGTTTACATCCTCATTGAAGATGACAAAGTGGAAATTAAAAGTGCTCGTTCTTATTGGGGAATGGGAACAGATAACTTTGATAAAGTTTTGATTGAAAAATATGGCAAAGAATACCAATCGTGCTATATTGGTCAGGGGGGTGAAAATGTTGTTCCTTATGCAAGTATCATCAATACAGCTGCACGAGCTGCAGGCCGAGGTGGCGTTGGTGCTGTAATGGGTTCTAAAAAACTGAAAGCCATTGTTGTAAATGGTTCTCAACAACCTAAATTAGCAAAACATAAAATGTATTTGGAGCTTTTAGATAAAGCTAGAACTGCTTTCCATGAAGACAAGAAAGGCGTTGATTATTGGCGTTCGGGAGGAACAGCCCACGCACTTGAAAGTTCGAGCAATGCCGGCACAATGGCAGTTAGAAACTACCGCGAGGGAACTTTTAAGGAAATTGAAATGATCAATACGAAAGCCGCACGCACCCAGATTTGGAAACGCGATTTTGCTTGTTTTTCCTGTCAACTAGCTTGTAAGAAAAGTGGTTTTGCCAAAGGTGCTTATGGAGGCGTTGTGCATGATGGTCCTGAATATGAAACCGGAACCATGGTTGGCGCTAACTTATTAATTTCTGATTTAGAAGGACTTAATAAAATTATTTTCGTTTGCGACGATTACGGCATCGATATCATTACGGTTGGTGGTGTTTTAGGTTTTTTGATGGAAGCACGCGAAAAAGGAATGATCGATTTGGAATTTTTAGATGGAATTGATTTAAAATGGGGCTCCGTAGATGCATCCATCGAAATGATTCATAAAATTGTTCGGAAAGAAGGTGTTGGAAAATTAGCCTCTCTTGGTGTTAAAGCTTTGGCGAAACATATTGGTCAAGGTTCAGAAGAATTTGCTATTCACGTAAAAGGCCACGAATTAGCTGCCTGGAATGTAAATACACGTGCTGAGCGAATGATGATCACTTACGGAACAGCCAATCGGGGAGCTTGTCATTTAAATAGCTCCAGTCCTAGTCGCCAAAACCACAATGCTATGCAGGATTCGCTAGGTGCTTGCAGTTTTGCAGGCAAGTGGTACAACAAAGAAACGGCTTATCGTCTTTTTATTGAGGCCATAACAGGTATTGAACAAACGGAGGAAGAATTCAAACAAATTGGTGAACGTATTTTCAATTTGGAGAAAATGTTTAACTATCGTGAAGGTTTTAACCGTGATGATGATAAAATGCCGGAACGCTTTTTCAAAGATGCACATACTTATGGCAAAGGCGAAGGAGTACTGGCCACTCATTCCGATTTTGATCAATGGATAGAAACTTACTATTCTGATAGAGGCTGGGATCTTAAAACAAGTAAACCTACAGCTGAAAAACTGAAACAATTAGGTTTGGACTTTGTTATTTAATTGAATAAAAATTATTTAACATAGAATATAAAAATCGTTTTTTGTTTGAGGCAAATGAATATCCATTACCGACTGCTTTAGATTATTACCGTCTGCTTTAGCTGACGGATAAAGAACAACAACAATGCGGCTAAAGCCGAATCCTATTTTTACGTTTATCCGTTTGCTAAAGCAAAAGGGAATAGATAATGAATAATTTTGCTGCAAATGAGCATCCATTGCCGTCAGCTTTAGCTGACGGTTAAAGAGGTATTGATCTAAAAATGGCTTTAGCCACATAAAAAAATAATTTTTCTAATTAGAAAATAATTAAATTTGTTTTCAACACCTTAAATATCACTAAAATGAGTTGGGTTAGAATCTGGGTTCATTTAGTTTTTTCAACAAAAAACGGCAAACCTTTCATTAATCAAAAAATACGAAAACAAGTTTTTCAACATCTCAAAGAAAATGCAGAAAAGAAAGATATTTGGCTCGATTGTGTAAATGGTTTTTCGGATCATGTTCATTGCCTTATCTCTTTAAATAGAGATCATTCCATTAGTAAATGTGCTCATTTATTAAAAGGAGAATCTTCTTTCTGGATAAATCAATCCAAATTAATCGAAACAAAATTTGAATGGCAAGATGATTATTGGGCAGTGGGTGTCAGTGAAAGTCAGGTGAAAAGAGTTCGGGAATATATTTTTAATCAAGAAATCCATCATCACAAGATTACTTTTAAGGAAGAATTAGATGAATTTATGAAAAAATATGGATGGAATCATATTAACGATTGATTTACATTGGAAAATGAGGCTAAAGCCTTTATTCCTCAGTAAAGTTTTATCCGTTTGCTAAAGCAAACGGCAATAGATTAGAAACTTAAAAATCTCAAAATAATAATCACCTATTGCCGTCTGCTTTAGCTGACGGTTCACAATCATTATTATTGATGGCTTTAGCCACATTAGTCAATAATCAGAAAAACAGGATTTTATAACTTAGAAGCAATGCGGCTAAAGCCTTTTTGTTTTCTAAATTCTATCCGTTCGCTGAAGCAAACGGCAATAGATAATGAATAATTATGTTGCAGATAAATATCCATTGCCGTCAGCTTTAGCTGACGGATGAAAAAACAACAAACTCCGGCTTTAGCCACATCCTTACCATGTTTTCATTTTATCCATATAAAGAAGCCCCTCATCTTAGGTGTATTATAAGAATTTGTGTACATTTGATCTTATCATTTAAATAGCAGTTATTTAAACAAACATAAATTATACAAAAAGATATTCGGGATTAAGCGTTTTTTTCATTTTTAGGACTGATATATAGCCTATAAATGCATAAGGCAAAAGCGGAAAAAAAACAATGTAAATACACACACATGTTGCCTGCAATTGAAAAACAACGAGCAAATGAGACTAAAGCAAAAGGAATTATTACAACTTTTTACCAGCTCGATTGAAAATGCAATACAACTTTTCAGCGCTGCACAGCATTTGTTAACTAGCTATAATGGGGAAAAATATCCTGCACTTGGTCTTGCAGAACTAGCTCTTGAAGAAATTGGTAAATCATACACGTGTCTAGCGTATTTCTCAAAAGCAGACAAAATGAAAGACTGGGCTGTTTTTTGGAAGGAATGGAAAAACCACGATTTAAAAGCACATAGGGCCTTTTTTTATGAATTCTTTTGCATGCTCAGAATAGAGCTTGACTCACAAATATTTAAAAACAATTTTCCAACAATAAGAGGCAAATTTTCAAAAGAGAAAGAGAAATCCTTTTATGTTGATATTGATAAATCTAACCGCCAAATTTATATTCCTATGAATGAGGTTTCTGATGAAGAGTGCACAAACAGATTAATATCTATTATTGGACTTTTAAACGCCACTTTTCATATTAGAACTTGGTTAGAAACAAAACATTCCGAACATTTTAAAAATGCTATTTCAGACTATGCTTTCTTGACAATTTCGACACAAATGTACACACAAGATGTGGAAAGTGTATTACAAAAAATGAAGACGGAAAATCAAGAATACAACAAAGGATTAGAAGCTATTTGGGAGCTTTTCAAACCCGATAAATCAAAGGATAAAGGATTAGACGGAATTATAAACTTAATTAAACAGAAAAAAGCTAAGTAAAAAATAAACAACTGCAGGCAAAGGCTAATATGAAATAGCGGCAGTAGTCGGGAGCTTGGCTCCTCGACGATTCCTTATCGGTCTTGCCGACCGAAAACGAATCACCTTCGAATCCGCTACTGCGAGCCTAAACGTTATGTGCAATGCTGACACCGCTGAAGATATACCATAAATTATGATGGGAGCACTATAAATTTAGAATTACTCTACTCTAGCCAATTGAATAAAGCATAAGTTTGACAGCTCTTCCCATAAAAGTCTCTCGTGCAAACATATGCTTTTCATAAAATATTGATATTAATCTTTATTTATTAAGAAAATCAAGAATTTTTTCATTTACTATTTCCGGATGAGTAAACAATAAACAATGACCACTATTTTGAACAACATCTGTTTTTATACCTGGAGCAATATTTTTTATTCGTTTAACAGCGTCTTTTACTGAATGCATTTTCTCATTTTCACCAACCAAATATAGAAAAGGCACTTTAATGCTTTTCAATTCATCATCAGATAAAACTGTCATTGAAGCTGGTATTTTTGTTTTAAAGCTTCGAATTGCAAGCTGGATACCGTCTAAAAGATCATCAGCTATCGCTCTGCCCTCTTCTGTTTGAACCATATCTTCACATACCCAATAAAATTCCCTTTTCATAAAATACCGAAGTGGAATAAAGCCCCAAAATACTCGTTTTTCAAATTCCTTATTACCGTGGTATACTGTATAAGCCGGACTTATTATTACAATTTTATTAATACGTTCTGGATACTCCATCAAATATTGAGCGGCTTTCCATCCTCCATATGAATAGCCAACAAGATTGATGCTGTCTGTCAGCTCAAGAGCAGTAAATAGTTCATCAAGCCATTTTGTAATGCATTCAGTGCAGCTCATATTTTTCGTATATATACTTCTTCCCCAGTCATATATATCATCAAGGGCATATGTTCTGTAACTTTCTGATAATGCTTCAATATTATTTTTCCACATTAGAGATGATTCTCCCCCGCCCGGCAATAATACTATAGGTGGTGCATTTTTCGGCCCGCTGATACGAATAAATGTTTCACCATACGAGGTACTTACCATTCTCTCTTCTGAATTGATAGGCCACTCCTTAGATTTTGTATCGTAATAATCTAAATATTCTTTTTTGGCTATTTCTGATTTAAATGGATGATACTCATTTACCCAAAAAGCATTTGGGCCTGACAAATATGAAAGATAGATCCAAATAATAATAGATATTATTATTAGTGTAATAACCGTATATCCAACCAGTGAATATTTAATAATTTTTCTGATTAGAGATTTTTTTAATTTCATTCTAAAAAAATGTATGACATGATATAATCCTCAAAATTAGGTTAAAAATAGGGATTAAATATTGTTATATCAAACACGAGCATAATAACTTATGAGAATAACATAATTTGTATATTTACATTATTATGAAAATGCTTAGCACATAATCGAGTAGACGGCTCCGCCAGTATTCCGATAATTATCGGAACTGACGGAGTGCCCCGCTACCGCGCGAAACACAAGTTCGACGAAGTCAATCCTTTCGCGTGGTTCAATTAATAATAAATTAATTGTACATTTGAAGGAAGTATATCAACAGCAGTTATTTAAACAAACATAAATTATACAAAAAGATATCCAGGATTAAGCGTTTAATTTCATTTTTACGACTGATATACAGCAAATAAATGCATAAAGCCTAAAGCGGAAATAAAAACAATGTAAGTTTATACATATGTTATGGGGCATTAAAAAAAACGACTTTCAAATGAAATTAAATACATAAACTTAAAAATTTAAAATTATGGATAACGATGTAAAAGAAGGATTTGGGAAGGGTGTTGCAAACGTATTCTCTTTCATAATCTGTGCGGCAATTAGTGGATTCGCTGGTCTATCTCTTGTGGAAGAACCAATAATGACAATTATTTTTGCCATCATTGGTGGGTTTATTGGAACAATAATCTTTAAGCTTTGGTGGAATGGAATGAAGAATTCAAGTTCACCAGCTTTTAAGGCTTTTATTTTTACAATTTTTACCTTAATAATAATGGCAGGAATAGTTTTTATTGCTTTAGGCAAGGTTTAACTGATTCTCATTTTATTGATAGTATTAAAAGAAATGAATAAGAAATTAATCTTTTCATTATGAAGAAAAATAACATCATTGCATTATTCGTAATCCCTCTTCTTATGGGATTAATAATTGCCTTTTTTCAATTCATCTTACCAATTTTGACCGAAGAAAAAAAGGAATTAACATACTCTGTCTCCAGTCCCATTTCATTAATAGATGATGGCATCATAACGAATTTAGATATTAAAATAAATGGAGTAAATACTCAACAAATATTTAGCAATCAGATAGTAATTGAGAATACAGGGCAAATACCTTTAATAAACACACCTGTATCAATAATTTTTCAAAACTCAGATTCAAGTTTTGTACTTTATAATTCGGTTATTGAAACATTTCCAAAATATGAGTTTGGAAATATTGACATCAAAAAATCTAAGAATAAAATACGATTAGTTGTTGAATTATTAAATCCAGATGATAGAATTCTACTTTCTCTTTTGACAAATAAAAATTCAATTCCAACATTTTATTCAAAAATTGAGGGAATGGTTCTGTCTGAGCACAAACCAGACAAAAAGGACGAATCAATTCTTTCAATTATTTTAGCAATTGTTGCGTCAGGTCTTTCAATTATTTTATTAGCATTTTCCCAATCCAAAGGTTATATCAGTTTTGATTTAAATGGTGTAAAAATAAATTTTGATATGCTTTACAATGCAAAATCTGAAAGCGGACTGAAAATATTATTTGCAACCTACGGCAAAGGAGATAAAATTAAAGATGTTGCTTTAACGTTAAATAAAATGATACAAGAAAACCAACTGAGAGTTATTGCCAATAATAAAATATTTGGAGATGCTGTACCTAATATTAAGAAGGAATTGAAAGTAGTATATTCTATTGGAAAAGATATTAATACAATCAGAATTAAAGAGGATGAAATATTAGAATTACCGGTAAAAGCTACATCATTATCTAAAAAAACAAAATAACGCCCCCATAACAAAGTGTCATATGTAATGCGGGTTTCAGCGGTTATTTGGGCTGCGGCTCGTTGTTGCAACACCGCCAATTCGTCTTTGACGACTTGACGAAAAATTTGAAGTTATGAATAAACGAATTGGCTCCGTGCGTAATTGAAAGTTCATCACTTTTAATCCCGCACTCCGCGAGCTAACCCGTTGCCAGCAATTTAGAGACGCAGTACTCAAATAATAATTCTATGATTAAAATTAAAAAGTTGAGATTATAACAGCACAGAAATATGATAACAGATTTTCTATTAAGATATGTTTTCGGTTATAAAGATGATATTATTGTTCCTCTTGGAACAGAGATGCAAAAAGGTAGACTATTTACCATTGTTTATATTAAAACTCTTTGGGAAAAGGAGCCTTTAATTAATAAGCTTATTTGTATCTTAAAATTAAATTACCAACCAGCTGATGAAAAGGTTTTATTAGCGGCTCAAGATATTTTGATGTCTGATATAGTTGGTTCAGAATCGGATTATGGTGATAAGTTATTGGACTTATTAGGTTGGCATAATTCGAGAAAATGGAAATTAGATTCTTTAACAAAATTAGATATTGAGAAGGCTGATAGTCTTGATGCTTTTGCGATTCTTGTATTTAATCGAATTAAAAATAAGGAATCATTCCGTCTAAATTTGGATATGTATAAAAGAGCCCCTCAAATTTGCTTTTTAATTTTCCCAATGGTTGTTAAAGTTCCTGTTATATCGTTTCAATACTTTTTAAATATTCATAAGGCTTTTACTTTCAATTCTATTCGTGAATCAAAGCATCCACAAGCTGACAATCTGATTTCTTTTCTTTATGAGATACTGTATTTACAACAAAAAATAGCTTACTCTCTTTACGATTTTACAAACCAGATAATTTATGCAGATAGAAATAAAAAAGATAATTTAGTTATAGGAGCTGAATTAAATGCTCTTATATCGGCGGATTTAATCTTTTCATATTTAAAAGCCTCTATTGAAAAAATAATGGCATTTTTAGGCTTAATTTATAGCTTACAAGACCTTGATTCAAAAAAAACTCATAAAGCAAAGATTAATGCTATTCTGACTGGTGTTCCTGACAAAGCGCAAAAACAATTTTATTTTGAGTTTATAATGGAATTCGTGAAATCTGCGAATTTAGAGGAACTAAATAATTATCGTTCTGGGATTCTTCATAAAAAGGGTATATCTGATTTGCAACCACATAACTATTATGGAGAGAAAGTTAATTCTTTACCTTTAATAAAAATCTTCGAAGTAATTCATGAGCAACATGCTAAAAATACTGCAATTTTGATTTGTTCATTAGCGCTGCTTACGGATGATTTAGTGACAAGAAAACCACCAAAAATTCAAAAAGAAGAGGTGCCACTTGATTTAATGGTAAAACATTATGAGAAATAATAATAAACAGCTGGCAATAAATAGGACTCTGATCGAAAGTCACCCCAAGGAATGCTCAAGTCACCCGATTTAATGGTCAAGTCACTCGATTTTACGGTCAAGTCACCCAATTTAATGCACATGTAAGTCAAGACCATATACTGTAAGTCAAATCAATGAACAGCCTGATTCCCTTCACGTATTTTAACATTTCTAAGACTTAAAATTTCCCTACTTTTGCAGCAAAATAAAGAAAAGACAATGGCTGCGGATAATGAAAAAGTGATTGGAGAAGGATTAACTTACGATGATGTATTGTTAATTCCTGCTTATTCTGAAGTTTTACCACGCGAAGTGGATGTTAAAACCCGTTTTACACGAAATATCAGTTTGAATATTCCCGTTATTTCTGCAGCTATGGACACGGTGACTGAGTCTAAAATGGCCATTGCGCTGGCGCAGGAAGGCGGCATAGGTGTTATTCATAAGAATATGTCTGTCGAGAGGCAGGCTGGTGAAGTAAAGAAAGTGAAGAGAGCCGAAAACGGTATGATTATCGAGCCGGTTACTATTTCTTCAAAAGCACTTGTTTCCGATGCTTTAGCTTTGATGAGTGAATTTCATATCGGAGGAATCCCCGTTGTTGATAAATCAAACAAATTAGTTGGTATAGTCACCAATCGCGATTTACGTTTCGAACGTCAACTCAATAGAGCCATTAAAGAGGTGATGACCAAAAAAGTGGTTACCGTAAGTGAGTTCACCACTTTTGAAAAAGCAGCTGATATCCTACAAGAAAATAAAATCGAAAAACTTCCAGTTATCGATAAAGATCATAAGCTTATTGGTTTAATTACCTACCGCGATATTATTAAAATTAAAGAGCGCCCTCATGCATGTAAAGACGAACGCGGTCGATTGCGAGTAGCAGCTGCCATTGGAATTGGTGGTGATAATTTGGAGCGGGCTGATGCACTTATTAAGGCTGGAGTAGATGCTTTAGTTTTGGATACTGCTCATGGTCATACAAAAGGCGTTATCCTTACCTTGAAAAAAATTAAAGAAGCTTTTCCGGAGATGGAAGTAGTAGTTGGTAATATTGCTACGGGCGATGCGGCAAAAGCTTTAGTAGATGCTGGAGCAGATGGCGTTAAAGTTGGAATTGGACCTGGTTCTATTTGCACCACTCGCGTAATTGCTGGTGTTGGAGTTCCTCAATTTTCAGCTGTTTTGGATGTAGCTAAAGCAATAAGTTCTAGTGGCGTTCCGATTATTGCTGATGGCGGAATTCGTTATACAGGAGATATCGTTAAAGCTTTAGCGGCCGGTGCCGATACAATTATGGCAGGTTCACTTTTTGCTGGTGTAGATGAATCACCAGGTGAAACAATCATTTTTGAAGGAAGAAAATACAAATCTTATCGCGGTATGGGGTCATTAGAAGCCATGCAGCTAGGTTCCAAAGACCGGTATTTTCAAGATATGGAGGATGAAATTGGCAAACTGGTACCCGAAGGAATTGTTGGTCGTGTTGCCTACAAAGGCAGTTTATCTGAAGTTATTCACCAGATGGTTGGTGGATTACGTGCAGGAATGGGCTATACAGGTTCAAAGGATATTCCGACTCTTCAAATGGCAAAATTTACAAAAATTACAGCTGCCGGTGTTGTTGAAAGTCATCCACACGATATTTCAATTACACGTGAAGCCCCAAATTATAGTCGCTAGTTTAAAATCAAAATGATGAAGATGATTAAAAAATGCATGAGTCTTTTCGGGTTATTTCTGATTTTCACATTGAGCTTGAATGCTCAAGATAAATCGTCTGTTTTATTTCAAATTGGCGATGAAAAAATTGATGCTGAGGAATTTTGGGCTATCTATCAAAAAAATAACAGCATCAATCAACAAAATGAAAAAACCAGTTTAAACGATTACATCGATTTATACATTAATTTTAAACTGAAAGTAAAAGAAGCCAAAGATGCAAAAATGGACACGGCATCGGCTTTTATAAAAGAACTTAGTGGTTATAGAAAACAGCTGGCTAAACCTTATTTGGTTATTGAAGAGGTAAATGAAAAAATGCTCAGGCAATCATACGATCGTATGCAAACCAATATAAGAGCAAGTCATGTTTTATTGCGTTTAGCTGAAAACCCTTTGCCAGAAGACACATTGAAGATCTATCAAAAAGCAATGCAAATTAGACAGGATATCGTTGATGGGAAATACAGTTTTGGCGAAGCCGCTGCAAAATATTCTGAAGATCCTTCTGCACGCGATATGGATATCAGAAATGGCCGCCCTCCCCGCCCTGGAAACAAAGGTGATTTGGGCTATTTTAGCGTATTTGATATGGTTTATCCTTTCGAAGAAGCTGCTTTTCAATTAGATAAAAATGAAATTAGCAATCCAGTGCGAACACGTTTTGGTTATCATTTGATTTATCTTACTGATAAGATTCCAGCACTTGGCGAAGCAAAAGCCGCACACATTTTTATTCAAAACAATGCTTCCTCTGAACTAGATTCTGCTAAAATGCGTATT
>Ga0307991_1001924_pt1 | contig 14266 bp, 9 predicted proteins | sample EllFjometagen131_FD_203146 | JGI IMG/M metagenome (GOLD analysis project Ga0307991, IMG submission 203146) | Marine microbial communities from Ellis Fjord, Antarctic Ocean - #131 | ecosystem: Environmental > Aquatic > Marine > Unclassified | place: Southern Ocean | collected 2014-10-08
TGCATGATTATGAACTTGGTATAAAGCACAGACTTAAAACCATCGATATTTTTAATGAAGATGGTACAATGAGCGAAAGTGCCGAACTTTATATTGGAAAAGATCGTTTTGCTGTTCGTGATGAGATACTTGTTGATCTTGAGAAAGCTGGAAATCTTGTTAAAACAGAGGACTATATAAATAAGGTAGGATTCTCAGAACGTACCGATGCTGTTATTGAACCAAAATTATCGTTACAGTGGTTCTTAAAAATGAGTGAGTTTGGTAAAGCTGCACTCGATGTTGTTGAGAATGATGACATTAAATTTCATCCCCCCATGTATAAAAATATCTACAGGCATTGGATGGAAAACTTGCGCGACTGGAATATTTCACGCCAGCTTTGGTGGGGCCAGCGTATTCCTGTTTTTCATTTACCTGACGGACAGTTTGTTGTGGCTAAAACCAAGGAGGAAGCTTTGGCAAAAGCTAGGTTACTTGATGGTGTTAGCGATATTTCCATAGATGACCTAAAACAAGATGAAGATGTTTTTGACACATGGTTTTCATCTTGGCTATGGCCAATTTCTGTATTTGATGGAATTAGAAATCCTGATAATAAAGAGATTGACTACTATTACCCTACCAATGATTTGGTTACAGGTCCTGATATAATTTTCTTTTGGGTAGCCCGAATGATAATGGCCGGACAGGAATACAGAAATGATATTCCGTTTAAGAATGTGTATTTTACAGGCATTGTACGAGATAAAATAGGACGTAAAATGTCGAAAACATTGGGCAACTCACCCGATCCACTTGACTTGATTAAGCAATTTGGTGCCGATGGCGTTCGTGTTGGTATGTTGTTAACTGCTCCTGCAGGTAACGATCTTCCATTTGATGAGTCACTTTGTGAGCAAGGTCGTAATTTTAGTAATAAAATATGGAACGCCCTTAGGTTAGTAAAGGGATGGCAAGTTGATACTAATATACCACAACCTGAAAGCAGTAAGCTTGGTATTGAGTGGTTTGATGCAAAGTTTAATTCGGCATTGATTGAAATTGAAGATCATTTTTTGAAGTACAGAATTTCAGATGCTCTTATGTCGGTTTACAAATTAATCTGGGATGATTATTGTAGCTGGTATCTGGAAATTGTAAAGCCTGCTTATCAGCAACCAATTGATGCTGCTACTTTGGAAAGTACAATTGAATTTTTTGAAAATTTGATGAGAGTATTACACCCATTTATGCCGTTCCTCACTGAGGAAGTTTGGCATTTGTTAGGTGACAGAAAAGAAGGAGACGATATTATTGTTGCAGATATTCCAGTAGCCACTGATTTTGATTCAAAAGTAATTGACACTTTTGAAAGGGCTATGGAGATTATTGTTGGAATTAGAAATGTACGTAAGGATAAAAATATCGCTCAAAAAGAAAGTCTGGAAATACTTGTGAAGGATGGAGCTTTGGCAAAATGTGATTACTATCCGGTAATTTCAAAAATGGGTAATGCCAGTAAAATTGAAATTGTACAGCAAAAGCCTGATAATTCGTTAATATTTACAGTTGGTTCACAGGAGTTTTATATTCCAATTGATTCAGGTATTGATGTTGAAGCTGAAATTGCAAAACTTGAGGAAGAACTCAAATATACAAACGGATTCTTGATTTCAGTTACAAAAAAGCTCTCAAACGAAAGATTTGTAAACAATGCACCCGAAGCAGTTGTTGCCAAAGAGCGTAAAAAGCAGGCTGATGCCGAAGCTCGTAAATTGGTTATTGAAGCGCAGTTGGAAGCGTTGAGGTAAAGTTTTTGGTTGTTGGTGATTTGGTTATGATTGTTTATTGATAATTGATAATTGATTATTTGTTGATTTGATTATTCGGTTATTGTTAAATTGGTGATTTGGTTATTTGTTTATTTGGTTATGATAGTTTATTGATAATCGGGTATTTGTTGATTTGATTTTGATAGTTACCACTTAGTCTCCCAGCCTTTCAACTTTCAAACTTTCCACTCTATTAACACGTGAACCTGAAACCTGAAACCTAAAACTTGCAAACCTGAAACCTAAAAACTTATCTCAACCTAATCTTAGTTCCAACTTCAACCTGAACACCAGCGGGTAAATTATTCATCTTATATAACCGTTTTGCTCTTACACCAAATAATTGTGATATCTTGTGCATGGTTTCTCCACTTTTAACCACATGATATTTGTATTTATTATCTGCTTTGCGTTTTTTCTTCTCTAGGTAAATAATTTCGCCAATCATTAGCATATGATTTTTTTTCAGTTCATTGTAGCTATAGAATTGCCAGCTGTAAACTTCAAATTCTTTGGCAAGACCGTTAAAAGTATCACCCTTTTCAATCACAATTAGTTTTTTACCGTTGTTTTTAAATATTTTTCTACCTGACGACCAGTCATTAACCTGTTTAAAATTAGCTATTGATATCGTTGCATAACTTGTCGATTTATCCGTCTTGGTTTTATCAGTTTTCGATTTGCCTGATTTGCGTTTTTGGTTTCTGTCGTACTTATTTAGATTGTATTTCTCAATAATTTTGATCAATAGCTGTGGGTATTTTGGGTTAGTAGCATACCCTGCCTTTTTTAGTCCGTACGCCCATTTTTTGTAGTCGGTGGTTTTGTACTCAAATAAAAATGAATATCTACCTCTTTGCGTTAAAAATTTTGAATGATCACGGTACGAGTCCTCTGCTTTTTTGTATTTCCTAAAGCATTCATTTTTAGTATCATCATCCATTATGTATGTTTTCCCTGTCCAACCTTTGTGGCATTTTATTCCAAAGTGATTATTGGCTTTTCTTGCCAAACTACTATTTCCACTACCTGATTCTAGGATACCTTGGGCTAGGGTAATTGATGCTGGAATTTTGTACTCTTTTTGCTTTTTTATTGCAATGTCTTTGTAATTTTCAATGTATTCGGGTGTTGTTATCCGTTTTTGAGATATTAAAGTAGTAGAAATTAGCAGCATGACTAAAAGTGATACTATATTTACGTTAAAATATCTTCTCAAAATTGTATTATTAATTTTTTAACAAAAGTAGCTGATTCACAATGGGTATAATCACCACTGTAACGTTTTTTTACACAAAACATTGTTATTAACGAAGAGATATTTTCACTTGTGCGGTACCCGGGCTTTGCGCTAAAAGTTGTTTCATGGTAGCAGTATTTTTGTAGCCAGTGCGGGTGCTTCCTCTGTCAGCATCCACCAGTCAACAAAAATTACAGCAACCATATCAACAAGCTTCCGCTGCAATCCCTACCGCCGGCAACACCATATCAAATAAACTCAGTGTTCAATTGTTAATTTTCATATTTTTACAAACTAATTAATTAATTAATATTACATAGTAACAACAACTCTTAATCAACCTTTCAGGATGAAAAAACCTGAAAGGTTAGAATCGCAGCAATAATAACACCCTTAGCGCCTTAGCACCTTTGCGGTAAACAAAAGCAACACCAATGAATCAAGAATTAATCTTCAAATATTTCCCAAACCTAACCGAATTACAAAGAAAACAATTCTCACAACTGGGAGAACTATATATCGATTGGAATCAAAAGATAAATGTAATATCTCGTAAGGATATGGAAAACTTTTATTTGCACCATGTATTGCATTCGCTTGCCATAGCAAAGGTTGTTGAATTTAAAGATTTTACAGAAATTATGGATGCAGGAACAGGAGGTGGTTTTCCCGGTATTCCCCTTGCTATAATGTATCCTAAAGCTAAATTTTTTCTTGTGGATTCCATTGGAAAAAAAATTAAAGTAGTAAAAGAAGTTGTACTTAGTCTTGGTCTTAAAAACGTTGAAGCTGAGCAGTTACGAATGGAACAAGTTAACCAAACTTTTGACTTTATCATTAGTAGGGCAGTAACATCTTTACCCGATTTTATGAGGTGGACATCATATAAGTTTCATAATAAGTCGTTTAACACTGTACGTAATGGTATACTTTATCTAAAGGGTGGCGATATACAAAAAGAGTTAAATGAGATTAAAAAATTTAAAAAGAAAATATATAATATTTCTGACTATTTTAAGGAAGAATTTTTTGACACAAAAAAGATTGTGCACATTTATCGCAAATAGAGTTTAGTTTTGTTGTAACCCACTATAAATAACATATAGCCAAAATTAATAAATAAATAGTAATATGGAAAATTTTGATTTTTTTAATCCCACCAAAATTATTTTTGGTAAAAACCGATTGGGTGAGTTAGATAATTTAGTCCCAAAAGATGCAAAAGTATTAATCTTATATGGAGGTGGAAGTGTAAAGAAGTATGGAACTTTGAAAAAAGTAAGTGATGCTTTAGTAGATAGAGAAATTATTGAGTTCGGTGGAATAGAGCCAAATCCAAAATATGAAACTCTTATTAAAGCATTGGATATTGTAAGAAATGAAAACATTGATTTTTTACTTGCCGTTGGTGGAGGCTCTGTAATTGATGGGGTTAAATTTATAAACTTGGCTGCTAATTATCAAGGAGATAGTCCAAGTGATTTGTTAACTGATAATTCAACTCAGGCAAAGGTTAAAATGAGTTTGCCAATGGGTACAGTAATTACCTTGCCGGCAACTGGTTCCGAAATGAATAGTGGTGGAGTAATAACCTATAATCATGGTAAACATGTGATTATGAACCCTGTATTGTTCCCTAAGTTCTCAATAATTGATCCAACATTAACTTATACTTTGCCGGTAACGCAAGTTGCAAATGGTATTGTTGATGCATTTGTTCATGTTATTGAGCAGTATGTTACTTATCCAAATGAAGGTAGATTTCAGGATAGAACGGCTGAAGGGATTTTACTAACTCTAATAGAAATTGGAAAGCAAACAATTGATAACCCAACGGATTATGATGCAAGAGCAAACCTTTCATGGTGTTCAACAATGGCATTAAACGGACTTATAGGTAGTGGTGTGCCAAATGATTGGGCTACTCATATGATTGGACATGAGTTAACAGCTATGTTTGGTATTGATCATGCTCAAACTTTAGCAATAATATTACCGTCTTTATGGGAAATTAGGAAAGATAAAAAGAGAGAAAAATTGCTTCAATATGCTGAGCGGGTTTGGGGCATTGCTGATGGGGATGATAACTCTAAAATTGAAAAAGCAATAGAAAATACGCGTAACTTTTTTGAAAGCCTAGGAATTAAAACTCGTATGTCAGAATACGGTATAACTTCAAGTAAGATAGATGATATTGTTGAAGCCCTTGAAAAACATGGTCTTACAGCATTGTCAGAAACAAAAGATTTGACGCCTCTTATAAGTAGAAAAATATTAGAGAATGCAATGTAATTCACTTTATTAGTGGCAATGCTAGTTTAGCAGTATATTAGTTTGTCCTAAACTTTTAATACTATACACTTTCAAGGCAGCAGCATATCCCATAATTAAGTTAATTGACAGCTTTGATGGGGTACAGCGTCTTTTATTTATTGAATTTATTTTTCGAGATAGGTGATTTTTTTTTGGAGTAGAGTTAATCATACGCTATTTGTTAATTAAACAATTAATTATACAAGTAACGCCCAAGAAGTTTTTTTATTATTATTTTTAGATAAAAAACTCAAATAGACATATGAAACCTCAAACCCAAAACCCAAAACCTGAAACTTCTACGTAGTTAGAACTATTTTTTTCTCTTCAATAATTTTGCGCATATTAATAATAGCATATCGCATACGTCCAAGAGCAGTGTTAATGCTTACTTCAGTTTGTTCAGCAATATCTTTAAAGCTCAATCCTGAATAGCATCTTAAAAATAGAACTTCTTTTTGTTCTTCAGGTAAAAAATCAAGAAGCTTTTTAACATCAGTATGAATCTGAGTGTTAATCATTAGCTCTTCAACTGAAGGGTCAGTCAAGCTAATTGTATCAAAAATATCAAAATCACTATATGAATTATCAACAGTTGGCACCTTCTTTGATTTTCTAAAATGATCAATTACTAAATTATGTGCAATCCGCATTACCCATTGGATAAATTTACCTTGATCGTTATAACTACCTCGTTTAAGGGTGTTGATAACTTTTACGTATGTATCTTGAAAAATATCATCTGCCAATTGCTTATCTTTCACCAACAGGAATATGTACGAATACAATCTGCTTTGATGGCGTTCAATAAGTATTTGAAGACTGGAGTGATTACCATTAATAAAACTCTTTACAAGTTCGTTTTCACTAGTAGTTGATAAACCCATTTTACCTATTTTAGTAATTGAAATAAAAAAAATAGTAGAGTTTAATCGATAATTTTCTCCTTTTGGTTAGTTAAACAATGATGCAAATGTAAACATTAATTTAATTAAAGCAAATAAAATTTTAATTTTGCATGCAATTTTTTGCAAAAAAAAGTAAATAAGCTAAATGAGCCTTAATAAAATTAATAATATATCTATCTTAAAATCAAGGGTTAATAATCTAAAAAATCTTAGTGTTGTTATTCCTAAAAAAAAACTAATTGTTATTTCAGGATTATCTGGTTCTGGAAAGTCATCTTTGGCTTTTGATACGTTATATGCAGAGGGGCAGAGGCGTTACGTTGAGAGCTTAAGCTCATATGCACGTCAATTTATGGGACGAATGGATAAGCCCGAAGTTGATTCTATTATTGGTATTTCGCCTGCTATAGCAATTGAGCAAAAGGTTAAAAGCCGAAATCCTCGGTCAACTGTTGGCACATCTACAGAAGTTTATGAATATATAAAACTGCTTTTTGCACGGATTGGTCGTACATATTCACCTATTTCTAATAAACAAGTAAAGCGCCATAAATTAAGTGATGTCACAAATCATATTGCCTTACTTCCCAAAGAAACTATTGTTATTATTTACTCGCCACTATATGTAAGTAGTGATCGTAAACTAAAGCAACAGTTACAAGTTTTGTTGCAGCAAGGCTTTAATAGGGTACTTAAAGATAATAAAATTAGTAGAATTGAAGATGTAATTGATATAATTGATGATAATGCTTTGCCAAATAATTGTTTTCTGGTAATTGATAGGGTGAGTGTTGATGTTGATGATGAGGACTTTATCTCACGTGTGGCTGATTCAGCTCAAATTTCTTTTTATGAAGGGAAGGGAAGTTGTATTATTTCATATGAAATTGAAGGTGAGCAATCAACTATTGAGTTTTCAAATAAATTTGAGCTTGATGGAATCAAATTTGAAGAACCGTCAGTTAATATGTTCACTTTTAACAATCCTTACGGCGCATGTAAAAAGTGTGAAGGTTTTGGTAATATCATTGGTATTGATCCAAACTTAGTTATTCCTAACCCTAGTTTGTCTGTTTATGATGAAGCAATTGCATGCTGGAAAGGTGAAAAAATGAGTGAATGGAAAGAGAAACTTATCCAAAGTGCTTATAAGTTTGATTTTCCTGTTCATAAACCATTTTTTAAACTATCTGATAAACAAAAAGAATTGTTATGGGCTGGTAATAAGTATTTTGATGGTATTAATGCTTTTTTTGAATCGGTGGAAGAACAAACGTATAAGATACAATATCGTGTTATGCTTTCGCGATATAGAGGTAAAACTGCTTGTCCTGAATGCAGGGGTACTCGATTGAGAAAAGATACTAATAATGTTAAAATTGGAGGGCATAACGTTAGTGATATTGTTCAACTTCAGCTAAACGAAGCTTTGAAGTTTTTTACTAATCTTAGTTTAAATGAATACGAAGCAAGTGTTGCCAGACGTCTTTTATTGGAAATTACAACACGCTTAAAATTTTTAATTGATGTTGGTCTTTTTTATCTCACATTAAACAGGTTATCATCATCATTATCAGGGGGCGAATCACAACGCATAAATTTAGCAACATCTTTAGGTAGCTCACTTATTGGATCAATGTATATACTTGATGAGCCGAGTATAGGATTGCATCCTCGTGATACTGAGCGTCTCATAAAAATTCTATATCGATTACGAGATATTGGAAATACTGTGATTGTTGTTGAGCATGATGAAGAAATAATTAAAGCATCCGACCAAATAATTGATATTGGACCTGATGCTGGAGAGCATGGCGGCGAACTTGTGTTTCAAGGGAGTTTTGATGAACTCAAAAATAATAACGTAAGTTATACTGCTTTATACCTAACCAATCGTAAAAGAATTGAACTACCACAAAGAAGACGTAGGTGGAATAACTATGTTGAGATAGTTGGCGCTATTCAAAATAATCTTAAAAATATTAGTGTAAAAATCCCACTAAATATTCTGCTGCTAGTCACTGGAGTAAGCGGTTCCGGTAAATCTACTCTTATTAAAGATATACTTTACCCGGCCGTAAAAAGGCAAATTGATGGATATGGAGAAAAAGTAGGAGGCACTGGACACATACTAGGTAGAGTAAATAATATTTCTTCAATTGAGTATATTGATCAGAATCCTATTGGGCGCTCTTCAAGATCAAACCCTGCAACATACCTTAAAGCTTTTGATGATATAAGAGCATTATTCGCATCGCAAAAGCTGGCAAAACTTCGGGGATATAAGCCTGGTAATTTTTCGTTTAATATCCCTGGGGGAAGGTGTGATGAGTGTGAAGGCGAGGGAGTTATAAAGGTTGAAATGCAATTTATGGCCGATATTTACCTAAAGTGCGATTCTTGCAAGGGGCATCGGTTTAAGGATGAAGTACTTGAAATTAAATATGAAGGTAAAAGCATTTCAGATATACTTAATATGACTGTTAATCAGGCGATTGAATTCTTTGGTAGTTTAAATGAATTTAGTAGTACTACAAAACGAATAATTGATAAAATACTGCCATTAAAGGATGTGGGGCTTGGTTATTTACATCTGGGGCAATCTTCAAATACTCTTAGTGGGGGTGAGGCTCAGCGTGTTAAGCTTGCTTATTTTTTGTCAAAGGGTGTAGTGGAGTCACCAACTCTATTTGTGTTTGATGAGCCGTCAACAGGGCTTCACACACATGATATAGGAAAACTTCTTATATCATTAAATTCATTAATTGAATTAGGTCATTCTGTAATTGTAATTGAGCATAATATTGAAATAATTAAATCAGCCGATTGGATTATAGATCTTGGACCAGATGGTGGTGATAATGGTGGTACGGTAGTTTTTGAAGGAGTACCAGAAGATATTGTCAAATGTAAGGAGTCATATACAGGGAAATACTTGAAGGAAAAAATTATAGTGAGTATTTAATATCATTTACATGATATATATCATAAAAATTCCTCTGAAATAAATTTATAGTTTTGCAGCCCTAAACTAAAAATAAATATTTATGAAATATATTACATCAATACCATTTTTAATTATCATATTTTTATTGTCATCATGTGTTAATGAAGATCATTCTCACAATCACGATGGTGATAAACACGACCATGATACAGATAAAACACACGATACAACTACACATTATGCACAGGAAAAGCATTTAGCCAATGTAGTACAACTTACAGATGGTGGCGATAATGCAGAAGCCTATTTTAGTTTTGATAACTCTATGATTGTTTTTCAGGCAAAAGTGCCAGAGTGGGGTAGTACTTGTGATCAGATTTATTATTTCCCATTTGCTGATGGGGATATGAAAACAGAGATACCAAAACTACTTAGTAATGGTCTGGGTAGAACAACATGTTCGTATTTTATGCCTGGCGATTCAACGGTGTTATATGCTTCAACCAGATCAGGTAGTGATGAATGTCCTCCTGACCCGGAAAGACGTGAGGATGGAAAATATGTATGGCCTATTTATCCTGACTTTGATATTTATATTGCTGATTTACAAGGTAATATTGTTGATACATTAATAGCGGCTCCAGGGTATGATGCCGAAGCAACTGTTTCTCCAACAGGCGATAAAATTGTTTTTACTTCTGACAGAACAGGTGATTTGGAGTTATATACATGTGATATCGATGGAAGTAATGTTAAGCAAATTACAACTGAATTAGGGTATGATGGTGGTGCATTTTTCTCACCCGATGGTACTAAACTTATCTTTAGATCTTCAAGACCAAAAACGGAGGCTGATATTAAAGAATATAAAGATCTGCTTGCTGATGGATTGGTGAAGCCAACAAATATGGAACTTTATGTGTGTAATATCGATGGAAGTGAATTAACACAAATAACTCATCTTGGAAAAGCAAATTGGGCTCCATTTTTTCATCCTTCTGGCAAAAAAGTTATTTTTAGCTCAAATCATACTAGTAAAAGAGGTTATGAGTTTAATCTTTACATGATAAATATTGATGGAACTGGTCTTGAAAGAATTACATATGATGGTATTTTTGATGCTTTCCCAATGTTTTCATATGATGGCAAGAAATTAATTTTTTCATCAAACAGAAATAATGGCGGTACCAGAAATACAAATCTTTTTATTGCCGATTGGGTGGAATAAGCCTATAACGTAAGAAGAATAATGTTAAAAGAATCTCGGAGTAAGGTATATAAAGTACTTACAGATCTTGGTATTGTATTTGAAGTTTTTGAACATCCTCCATTAGATACAATCGAAATAGCCCAAGAGTATTGGAAAGATATTGATGCAATTCATTGTAAAAATTTGTTTTTTCGTAATCATAAAGGAAAGAAGCATTATTTGGTGATAATTAAAGATACAACACCATTTAGCATATACAGCTTGGAGCAAAAATTAAAACAAGGTAAGCTTTCGTTTGCTTCTGAAAAGCGTTTGGATAAATATCTTGGTGTTAAACCGGGTTCGGTTTCGCCATTTGGATTAATTAATGATATTGATCATCATGTTCATATTTTTATGGATGAGCAACTTCAAAATGCACAAAAAATTAGTTTTCACCCCAATGATAATACAGCAAGTTTGGTGGTTAGGTATACAGACTTTATTAAGTATCTGGATTCTTTGGGAAATACTTATGATTTTATTAGCCCATCACCCAAAAAAAATTAATTTTGTAACATGCAAAATATTAACATAAATGTAACTTCAGAAATTGGAAAACTTGAGGGTGTTGTTATCCATAAACCTGGTTCTGAAATTGAAAGTATGTCTCCTGAAAATGCTTCAGAAGCTCTTTATAGCGATATACTTAATTTATCAGTAGCAAGTAATGAATATAGTGGGTTTAGCGGTGTTCTTAAGAAATATACAAATGTCTTTGAGGTTAACGATTTGTTAGAGCAAACCCTTGAGAACACTCAGGTTAAGCACAATCTAATTCAAAATATATGTGCCAGTGAGCATTATAATGGTGAGGATATTTGTAGTTTGATTAATCAAATTGATAATAAAGAACTTGCTAAGCAGCTTATTCAGGGAATTGTAATGGACAAAAATAACCTAACAAAATTTCTAAGTAGTGATAAGTATTGCTTTAATCCTCTTCCCAACTTATTTTTTACTCGTGATGCCAGCTTTTCAGTAGGTAATGAAGTTATGATTAGTAAAATGGCAAGTAAAGTTCGTGATAGGGAAACGTTGATTATGGACGCCATTTTTAGGTATAATCCTATTTTCAATGCAACTACAGTTAATTCTGTTCCATTATTCGACAAGTCAGGCAAAGGAACCATCGAAGGTGGTGATGTACTAGTTGCACGTGATGATATACTTATAATTGGAAACGGTTCAAGAACTACAACACAGGGTGTTGACACGATTATTGAACACCTAAAAACAAAGACTGGTTCTTACCATATTATTGTACAGCAATTGCCAAAAGAGCCTGAATCTTTTATTCACCTTGATATGGTTTTTACTTTACTAGATAAAAATACTTGCATGGTGTTTAAACCATTGGTTTTAGATGGTCTTTCGTATGCCACTATACATATTACAATTGATAATCATAGGGTTGTAGATATTAAAGAAGAAAAAAACATAATCACTGCATTGCATAAACTAGGCATGGATCTTGAACCAGTTATGTGTGGTGGTGAAAATGACTCTTTGCTTATGAAAAGAGAGCAATGGCATAGTGGAGCTAACTTTTTTACATTGGAGCCTGGTAAGATAGTTGGATATGGTAGAAACATAAATACAATTGAAGCCCTAAATAAATCAGGATTTGACGTTGTATCAGCAGCTGATATTGTATCTGGAAAGACAACCTTTGATGACCATAAGAAAATGGTTGTAACCATCGAAGGAAATGAATTGGCCAGAGGTGGAGGAGGAGCAAGGTGCATGTCGATGCCTGTATCTCGTCAAAAAGTAGATTGGTAGTTATTTAAAAAAAAGCTAGTTATGAGCATTGTAGCTGATTAGATTTAAATTGACAACAGAAGTAACCAGAGTAACTATTGCAGTTGATGCAACAATAACATCAATAAACTTTGTGTATCTTTGTGCCTTAGAGTCTTAGTGGCAAAACCAACAACAGCAGCAGCAACCAGAAGCAATAGTAACAACAGAAGCAACAGTAACAATGCAACAATCCAACAACGCAATACTAGCATACTATAAATCAAAACCCTTTGAAGTAATTCTACTTGTTGGATTATTTTTCAGATTATTAGCTACGGTTTTTTCCATGGGTTATGGTTGGCACGATGATCAGTTTTTAATTATCGAAATTGCTCAATCGTGGGTTGATGGTATCGATTATTATGCTTGGTTGCCATCTGCAGACGGCACCAGAGTTCCTGAAGGGTTTAGTTTTTTTTATGTTGGTTTACACTATCTATTATTTAGTTTTTTTGATACCATAGGTTTAACCGATCCACAGGCAAAAATGCTGATTGTAAGACTATTGCATGCCTTATGGTCGATGCTAATAGTTTATTTTGGATATAAAATAACACTCCATCTTAGTAATATCACAAATGCCAAAACAGTAGGCTGGTTATTGGCTATTTTTTGGATTTTTCCAATGATTAGTGTTCGAAACTTGGTTGAATATGTAAATATTCCGCTGTTACTTTATGGTTTATGGATTGTTATTAAAAACGAAAAAAACACTAGCTATTTACCTTGGCTGTGGGCAGGAATTATCTTTGGCTTTGCCTTTAATATAAGGTTTCAAACAATGCTAATTACTGGTGGTATTGGCCTCATTACTCTTATTCATGGTAGATGGAAAAGTACATTTTTCCTTGGTTTAGGAGTGTTAATTCCAATAATTATTTTTCAAGGAGGAATTGATTATTTTACATGGGGAAGTCCGTTTGTTCAGCTAATTGAATATATTAACTATAATATGCATAATGCTGCACGATATATTGTAAGTCCTTGGTATACATACTTATTGTTTTTGTTAGGCATACTTATACCTCCAGTTAGTGTGTTTATTTTTGCAGGCTTTTTTCAGCAATGGCGAAAACTTTTAATAATATTTTTCCCCATACTGCTTTTTTTAATATTTCATTCATATTATCCAAATAAGCAAGAACGATTTGTTGTTACAATTATACCAATGCTTATGATTATTGGAGTTATTGGATGGCAACAAATTAAAGATAAGTATTTTACAAGCTCATCAGCCAAAAATATTATTAAATATTCATGGGTGTTTTTCTGGGTAATTAACTTTATTGTGATGGTTCCAATTACAGTTATGTACTCAAAACAAGCACGTGTAGAAAGTATGAGTTATATGGCTCAATATGGAGATATTAATAATTTTCTTATCGAAGATGTTAACCAAACTGTGTTGCGATTTCCTCCACAATTTTATTTAGGTAATTGGTATAATTATGAAACTCTAATGCAAAATAATGATTTTGAAGAGTTTAGTAATATTAACTATAATAAACCTATCTCAGAGCAGCCTGGCTTTGTAATGTTTTATCAGCCAAATGACATTGATAATAGAGTAAGTAGAATGAAAACCGTTTATCCTAATCTTGAATTCGAAACCATTATTGAGCCAGGTTTTATGGATAAAGTACTACATTGGCTTAATCCAATAAACGATAATCAAAATATTTATCTTTATAGAAATAAACAGGTTTTGCCAAATAAATTACCCCAATAAGCTAATTATTAACTATCACTTTATACAACTTTACAACTTTACAAACTTTACAACTTTACAAACTCAATTTTTTTCTGCGATAATCTGCGAAATCTGCGGGAAACAAAAACCTACATAAAACACTATCTGCGTAAATCTGCGAAATCTGCGGGAAACAAAAACCTACATAAAACACTATCTGCGATAATCTGCGAAATCTGCGGGAAACAAAAACCTACATAAAACACTATCTGCGATAATCTGCGAAATCTGCGGGACAC
>Ga0307991_1001925_pt1 | contig 14265 bp, 12 predicted proteins | sample EllFjometagen131_FD_203146 | JGI IMG/M metagenome (GOLD analysis project Ga0307991, IMG submission 203146) | Marine microbial communities from Ellis Fjord, Antarctic Ocean - #131 | ecosystem: Environmental > Aquatic > Marine > Unclassified | place: Southern Ocean | collected 2014-10-08
CGGTTTGAATAATATAATCACCTAAAAATTCAAATTTCGAAAAGCGTTCTAACATTTCAGGAGTGCAAAATTTTACACTATGCGTATCCAGAAGAACAGATCTTTTAATACGTCTACCATCAGATTCTTCCATACCGCGCCAATTTTTAACTGAATCGGAAATAAGACTATAGGTAGGGAGTGTGCTAATCGTATTGTCCCAATTTTGCACTTTAACTGTGGAAATTGAAATATCGATTACTGTTCCATCAGCATCGTATTTTGGAAGACTAATCCAATCTCCTTCCTTAACCATATCGAAGGCAGCCAATTGTATTCCGCCCACAAATCCTAAAATAGGATCTTTAAAAACTAAGAGGAGAATAGCCGAAACAGCACCAAGACCGGCAAATATGTTTATAGGACTCTGGCCTATTAGAGTGCTTATTATAAGAATTATAGTGATAATCCATATGAATAATTTCAAAACTTGAGCCAATCCTTTTACAGGGAGTTTTTTAGAAGCAGATTGTTTATTGTAAACGTGTACTGCTGTATCGATAAGAGCATTGATAATAGTGGCAACGATAAATATCTTATAGATTGTAAGTATGAGTAAAAGTATAGCCTTGGCATTATCCATATCATTAAATATTGGGTGAATAGTCCATCCAATAAAAAAAGTGGGGATTAAGTAAGATGCTTTATGGAAAAGATGATGTTCTAGAAGGTAATCATCCCAATGTGTTTTAGAGTTGCGGATATGTTTTCCAACATATTTCCTTAAGGCCGCTCTGGTGATGTAAAACAAGAAAATGGAAAAGAGAAAACTAATGAGTAGTAGACTGTAACTGGCTATAATATTCGCTTTTTCTGCGGAAATATTTAGATTTATTAATAAATCAATTAAGAATTTATCTGCTGTGGTAAAGATATTTAAGAGGCTCATTTTTATTTGTTTTAAACGCCTACAAAGCTATCTAAAAAACAGTTTGAATAAGTAGAAATTGGGATATTAATTAAATATAGTAGTATAAAAAAAAGGCCTCGCTAAGAGGCCTTTATAATTTGTGTTGAATTATACTTGCATATAATCGCAAAGCTTCTTTTTAATCGCTTTTAGTTCATCAATGCTAATGTCTTTTTTATAAATCCTAACAACATCAACCAGTCCTTTAGCCCTATAAAAACTGGCCAGAGCAGCATCAAAATTACTATCGCTTGTATTGTATTTAATGTCCAAAATTGCTTTTTCAAAAGCATACCATTTCAATTCCTCTTTAAGTTCGAAATAATGAGTTTCGGTATCAGTTAGATCATGATAAAATCCGGGCTCAAGCTCCTGGAGAAGCGACTCTTTTTTAACCTGAATAATGCTCGAGAATTCTTTTATTGATTTGGATTTTTGAAAAAGATAACCCTCATCGTATAAAGCCTGAACCAATTGGGGGAGAATAGTGTAATTGCTTAATCCTTTAATACGTATGGCGAAAACTTCATTGTTTTGTAGCATTATTCTGGCAGAGGCCATATCCAAATCCATTTTTAAAGATTTTTTAAAAGCCATAGCAGAACGTATAATAGCCTCTTTCGCATATTTCTTCTTTGTAACCAAAAAGAGTGAACCAGGCACTTTTTCTTCGGGGACTATTCCATTATAACCTGGAAATGCATGCACAGTTTCAAGTACTAAGGCATTATGACTTATTCCCGGGTTTATTGATACAAGTGATTCTTTTTTTGTAATGGTTCCTGATACTTCTATCGTATGACTCATTTTTTTTTGTTTATAATTAGTTGTCAAATATAAGCAATTACATACAATTACAAAATTTATTAAGAAGTCGCCTATTTAAAAAATTGTTAAAAAAGAAAAATGATCTAATAGATCGCATTATTCTAATTCATTGAAAAACTAGCGAAGCTGAGTTTTAAAATTTGCCAATGACATTCGCCACGGAAAAGTGTAATTTTGAAGGGGGATATATAGAAATAATCTGAAAAACTGTTAATTAATTAACGAATAATCCTTATTTTTGTAGCATATTTTTATGAACAGAAATTCAATAAAAACTCATTGCACATGAAAAAACATAATTTTTACGCAGGTCCTTCTATTCTTCCACAATTTACTATTGATGAAACCATAAAAGGGATTCAGAATTTTGAAGGAACAGGTTTATCGATTTTGGAAATTTCTCACAGAAGCAAACAATTTGTCGCAGTTGTTGAGGAGGCCAAAAATTTATTTAAAGAATTGCTTAATATTCCTGATAATTACAGTGTTTTATTTTTAGGAGGAGGTGCCAGTACTCAGTTTTTAATGGTTCCATTTAATTTGATGAATAAAAAATCAGCTTATTTAAATACAGGAACCTGGGCATCGAAAGCAATAAAAGAAGCTAAATATTTTGGCGAAGTTGTTGAAGTTGCTTCCTCAAAAGATAAATTGTTTAATTATATTCCAAAAGGATATTCTGTACCGGAAGATGTTGATTACTTCCATATTACCACCAACAATACAATTTATGGTACTGAAATAGTTGAAGATTTCGATTGCAAAGTGCCTCTGGTAGCTGATATGTCATCCGATATTTTTAGTCGTCCAATTGATATTTCTAAGTATGCATTAATTTATGGTGGAGCGCAAAAAAATCTGGCCCCTGCCGGACTGACTTTTGTAATTGTAAATAATGATGCGATTGGAAAAGTAGAACGTGCGATTCCTTCTATGCTGAATTATCAAATACATATCGATAAAGAGTCGATGTTTAATACGCCTCCTGTATTGCCTATTTTTTCTGCTTTGCAAACTTTACGTTGGTTAAAAGCTCAGGGCGGAATAAAAGTGATGGAAAAGAGGAATATCGAAAAAGCGAATTTGCTTTATGATGAAATTGATAGGAACAAATGTTTTAAAACTACCATTAACAACAAAGCTGAACGTTCCAGAATGAATATTTGCTTTGTGATGAACGAAGGATTTGAAGCTTTTGAAAAAGATTTTCTCGATTTAACTGCAACAAAAGATATGATGGGCTTAAAAGGCCACCGTTCTGTTGGAGGATTTAGAGCTTCAACCTACAATGCACTACCTAAAGAAAGTGTACAAGCATTGGTCGATTTGATGAAAGAATTTGAAGCCAAACATTAATAATTTAAAAAAATAAGGCTATGACAAAAGTATTGGTTGCCACAGAAAAGCCCTTTGCTCCTGCAGCAGTAAAGCTAATTAAGCAAATTATTGAAGATGCTGGTTTCGAGCTTTCTACGCTTGAAAAATATACTGCTAATGCAGATTTATTGGAAGCAGTTAAAGAGGCCGATGCGCTTATTATTCGAAGCGATAAAGCCACCAAAGAAGTGATTGAAGCAGCACCAAATTTGAAAATAATTGTTCGTGCCGGTGCCGGATATGATAATATCGATTTGGAAGCAGCCACTGCAAATAATGTGGTAGCTATGAATACGCCGGGTCAGAATTCAAATGCGGTAGCCGAACTGGCTCTGGGTATGATGGTTTTTCAGGCCAGAAATCAATTCAATGGTAAAGCGGGTAGTGAATTAAAGGGTAAGAAATTAGGTATTCACGCTTATGGCAATGTTGGACGCATAGTAGCTACAATTGCCAAAGGCTTTGGAATGGAAGTGTATGCTTTCGACCCATTTGTAAAAGATGCTGATATTAAGGTAGATGGTGTTAAGGTTTTGCATACTGTAGAAGAATTGTATAGCACTTGTAACTACATTAGTTTGCATATTCCTGCTAATGATAAAACAAGAAAATCGATCAATTATAAATTGCTCAATTCAATGCCAAAAGGTGCTACTTTAGTCAATACAGCACGTAAAGAAGTAATAAATGAAGAGGATTTATTAAAAATACTTGGAGATCGGCTTGATTTTACGTATCTTAGCGACATAGAACCTGAGTGTAAAGAAAAGATAGCAATAGATTTTCCAGGGAGGTTTTTCTTTACACCTAAAAAATCAGGTGCTCAAACAGCTGAAGCTAACATCAATGCAGGTGTTGCTGCAGCACAACAAATTGTTGGATTTATTAAAGATGGAAACTCGCGCTACAAAGTAAATTAAGCAAAAAGAAAGCTGCGCACCATATAACTTATTTTATTATAACCATCTAATAGTCTTAAACTATGAACAATTCTAATTTTTCACCTTCATTTTTCAGGTTTGAAGACCTTCGCGTATATCAAAAAGCATTGGATTACTATATTTGGGTACAAATCAATACAGAAATATTTCCCAATTCAATTAATAATCCTTTGGTTCTGGCTTTTATAAATTCCTCCATGAATATTCCAGGAAAGATTACAGAAGGGTCTTCTAAAAATAAAACCCAATTTATATTTCATTTGAAGGAAGCTAAAACAGCTATAAGACAGTGTGTTATGTTTACTTCTGTTGCCGTTAAACTAAATTATTTTGGCGATGAGCAAGAAGAAACTAGCAGAAACTTTTTGATGGAACTCACAAAAATGCTTGGTGCTCTAATCGGATCTATTCAACGTGAAAACAACCCATCTCATTCATCAGGTGGGCACTCAGAATACGAAGATAATGAGCAACAGGATAATCCGAACACCTATTAAAAAAATTAAAATTTATTAAACTATGGCCATTTTAAAACCATTTAAAGGCTACCGACCTATTCAAGAAATTGCGGAAAAGTTGGCAGCTCTACCTTATGATGTTATGAATACAAATGAAGCTATCGCAATGGCTGATGGTAATCCGTATTCTCTTTTACACATTACTCGTTCAGAAATCGATTGCCCTATCGGGATTGATGTACACGCGAAAGATGTATATGATAAAGCCGTTGAAAATTATTCTTTGTTTAAAGAAAAGAAATGGTTGGTACAGGATGAAACGCCTAAATTTTATATTTATGCTCAAACAATGGATGGACGCACGCAATATGGTATTGTTGGAGCAGCATCTGTTGATGATTATTTAAATGGAATCATAAAAAAGCATGAGCTTACGCGCCCTGATAAAGAAGAAGATCGGATGATTCACGTGCGCATTAACAATGCAAATATCGAACCTGTTTTCTTTACATATCCTGCTGTAAATGAGATTGATGCAATTGTAGAAAAAATTGTTAAGAATCAATCAGCTACTTATGATTTTGTATCTAACGATGGATTTGGTCATCATTTTTGGGTGATTAACGAGGATGCCGTAAACAAGAAATTAGAGCAGCTTTTTAAAGACAAAGTGCCTTTTACCTATGTGGCTGACGGGCATCATAGAACAGCGGCTGCTGCCTTAGTTGGAGCGGAAAAGCGAAAAGCAAATCCTAATTATACGGGCGATGAAGAATTTAATTTTTTCCTGGCCGTACATTTTCCTGATAATCAATTAAAAATTATCGATTACAATCGTGTGGTTATCGATTTAAATGGTTTAAGTAACAATGAATTCCTTGAGAAATTAGCCACCGATTTTGACATCATTGAAAAAGGAGCTGCTATTTACAAACCCGGCAAACTGCATGAATTTTCGATGTATCTCGATGGAAAATGGTTCGGTTTAACAGCTAAAAAAGGTACTTTTAACGACAGTGATCCAATTGGCGTTTTAGATGTAACTATTCTTTCAGAACAAATATTATCCAAGCACTTGGATATAAAAGACCTTAGAACTTCTAAAAGAATTGATTTTATTGGCGGCATACGTGGATTAGGTGCATTAAAGGATCGTGTTGATAGTGGTGAGTGGAAAGTTGCTTTTGCACTTTATGCAGTGTCCATGCAACAGTTGATTGATATTGCAGACTCGGGAAATATTATGCCTCCGAAAACCACTTGGTTTGAACCAAAACTCAGAAGCGGTCTTGTGATACACGAATTGATTTAAAATTAAAATCGAATAAATAAAATGAAACCGGTTTAGGCCGGTTTTTTTATGCGTTTTTATTATTCATTAAGATATATTTATGCAAATTGCCTGTATATTTGCTAAAATTTAAACCAATAAAATTAAAATTATGAGACTAATTGCTTTTCTCAAATTGAGTATCAGTTTTTCAATAATCGCGTTTTTATTTTTGGCCTGTGGCCGCGGTCCTATTTATAAGTCCGTAGCTGAAGAAAAAATGAAGTCGGAAATTCAATATATTGGATTTGATAATCAAAGTATTATTCGCTATGCAATTTCAAACGATAAAGAGTTCTTATACATACGCTTAGAAGCTATGAGCCGTCCTACTGTTTTAAAAGTTATTCAATCAGGATTTTATCTTTATATCGATACTTTAGGGAAGAGAAACAAGGTTATGTACTTCAATTATCCAATCGGTAATACTGATCAGCTTTTTCAGGCTAAGCTTTTCGAGGAAAATAAAAAGGAAAATCCGGCCGAAGTAGGGAAGCTTAAACTGGAATCTCAAATCAAGGATGTCCCTCAAGATGCTTTATTTGTCGCCAACGGAGTAGAGGAATCTGTTGTAAATGATATAGAAAAGGGTTTCGCTTTTAAAATTGTTTCTGGTGAATATGGAAGCCTGAATTATTATGCAGCAATCAGGCTTGATCGAATAAAAAAAGGAGGATTCGAATCACTCGATAGATTTACGATTGGAATAATTTCGGGAGCATTCAAAAGACCTAATATTCCGGGAAGTGGAGCCGGAGGTAGTCGTCGTTCAAGAGGAAGGTATGGTAATATGAACAGGGTGCCACAATCTCAAGCGAATTACGATCCTGAAAAAATGAGAGATATGTATTTGATGAGTCAACCCATTAATTTTTGGATTAACGTGGAACTCAATAAAAAATAAGCTTTGTCAGGATAATTTATGAAAGTTTCTTTCCTTTTTTTGATGTGCTTTTTGAGCATGCAAATGCTCTTTGCTCAACAAAAAGACTATTCTGTGAGTGGTACTATTCGCGATTGGGAAACTGGTGAAGACTTACCCGGAGCAACTTTAAGTCTGAAAAATAAGGGCGGAGTCGGTGCTTCTTCAAATGCGTATGGGTATTTTTCACTAGCGCTTCAAGAAGGAAATTACGACTTGATGTTTACGTATATTGGATATGAAACTCAATATGCAAATATCAATCTCATAGCAAACCAAGTAATCAATATTGAGCTTAAGCCATTAACTGCCGAACTATCAGAAATTGAAATTATTGGTGAGCGGGAAGATAGAAACATACGTGCCAATGAAATGACTGTGGCCAATGTGAGTATTAAGGAAATTGAAAGTATTCCCGTATTATTTGGAGAAAGGGATGTATTTAAAACGCTTCAGTTAATGCCTGGAGTGAAACCTGCCAGTGAAGGAAGTTCAGGATTTTATGTTCGGGGTGGAAGTAGTGATCAGAATTTGATACTTTTGGATGAAGCTCCTGTTTACAATGCTTCGCATATGATGGGTTTTTTTTCCATTTTTAATTCGGATGCGCTTCGCGATATTAAATTGTATAAAGGCGGAATGGGTGCTGAATATGGAGGAAGACTCTCTTCTGTACTCGATATAAAAATGAAAGAAGGAAATGCCAAACAGTTTACAGCAAACGGAGGCCTTGGATTAATTTCTTCTCGCTTAACCATTCAATCACCCATCGTTAAAAACAAAGGCTCATTTATTGTTTCTGCACGCAGAACTTATGCCGATTTATTCACGGTATTCTCTAAAAATGAGGCCATTAAAGATGCTCAATTGTATTTTTACGATTTGAATGCAAAAGGAAATATTAGAATTGGAGAAAACGATCGTGTGTTTATTTCAGGTTATTTTGGACGCGATAAATTTGGCTTTGATGAACGTTTTGGATTCAATTGGGGAAATAGTACTGCAACCATCCGTTGGAATCACATTTTTAATCCAAAGTTGTTTTCCAATACATCATTCATTTACAGCAAGTATAGTTATCAAATTCTTGCCGGACCAAGCGATCGGCGCATAGAAATTGGTTCTCATATTATCGATTATAATTTTAAGCACGATTATCAGTTTTATCAAAACGATCATAGCAGCTGGAAATTCGGACTCAATATTATTCATCATACAATGAATCCGGGCGATTTAAATTCAGATGAAAATCAGATATTTAATTCACTTGAAGTCGAAAAGCGTTATGCTTTGGAGACAGCTGTTTATCTTTCTAACGAACGGAAAATTTCTTCTTCTCTAAGTCTGAATTATGGTGTGCGATTCTCGGATTTCATTCAATTAGGCCCTGGAAATATTTATACGTTTAATAGTTTTGGAGATGTAATTAAGACTGATGTTTATAAAAAATGGGAAAAAGTTGTCAACTACAACGGTTTGGAACCGCGTATAAATGGAACCTGGATAATTAATGCAGTCTCTTCATTTAGAGCATTTTATACTTATTCCAAGCAGTATATGCATCTCCTAAGTAACTCTTCAAGCGATTCACCTACAGATATTTGGTTGCCCAGTAGCAATAATATAAAACCTTCATCTTCCAGTCAGGCAGGAATTGGCTACTACCGAAATTTCAAACAAAATATGTATGAATTTTCAATTGAAGCCTATTATAAATCTATGCAGGATATTATCGATTATAAAATTGATGCTCAGGTGACTTTAAATCCATTGGTTGAGGGTGATTTGGTATTTGGGAAAGGTCGGGCCTATGGTGCTGAGCTCTTTATTAAAAAACGAAAAGGGAAACTAACCGGTTGGATAGCTTATACTTTATCGCGCACTGAACGTCTTTTTGAGGAAATAAACAGCAATAATTGGTATCCTGCAAAACAAGATCGTACACACGATATTGCCCTTGTTGCGATGTTTCAAATGAGTAAACGCATTCAGTTATCGGCAAGTTGGGTGTATTATACAGGCAATGCAGTTACTTATCCCGAAAGCAAATACACTATTAATGGTCAGGACATTTTGCTTTATTCCGATAGAAATAGTTATCGAATGCCAGATTATCATCGTTTGGATTTAGCACTGAGTTTGAAAAACAAAGAATTCAAAACAGTAGTGGATAGGGAGACAGGGAAACTTGTTCAACAAAAAAAACGCTTTCAATCGAGTTGGAATTTTTCTATTTACAATGCCTATAATCGGGAGAATGCCTATTCAATTTCTTTTGAGCAAAGCGAGTCCAATCCAGATGTTTTACAGGCCATTCAACTTTCGCTGTTTAAGATCATTCCATCGATTACTTATAATTTTAATTTCTAATGAGAGCTTTTATCCCATATAAAATCACTGTTATTTTAATCGCTTTTTTCGCTTTTATTTCTTGTGAAAAAGTAATTGAACTTGATATTGGTCAGGCTGAGGAAACAGTGGTGGTAGATGCTGTAATTAGCAACTTGCCCAATCAATCCATCATACGATTATCAAAGTCTAATCCATTGTTTTCCAGCGATCCTTATACTTTTTTAAGTGATGCGAGTGTACGTATTAAAAACAATCATGGAGAATCCTTTTTATTTCCTGAAAGTGAGCCTGGTGTTTATACCTTGGATGATTTTAAAGGCATAGAAGGTCTTGAATATCAGCTTGATATAGAATGGGAAGATATAAAAATAAATGCCAGTTCTAAAATGCCTAAGACTGTGGCTATCGATTCTATTGAATTGGTTGTAACACCATCCAGATTTACGCAGAACGATGAATATATATTTTCATTAAAAGTGCATTTTACTGATCCTCTGGATGAAACAAATTATTATCGCTTTGATATTTTCAAAAATGATTCCTTATACAATGGATTTGTTGTAAGCAACGATTTATTTTATAATGGACTTACTACTTATCAGTTTTTTATGAATCAGGAAATGCAAACTCAAGATACTATTTGCGTACAATTGTCGTGCATTGATAAAGCAAATTACAGTTATTTTTTGGTTTTGGGTCAGTTAGATTCCCCTTTTATCATAGCTCCTGGCAATCCAGTTTCTAATCTTAAGGGGAATGCAATTGGTTTTTTTGGAGCTTATGCTCAATCGCGTAAATATTTTATAGTCCCCGATATTGATACCATACTTTAGATTTAGGCTATTTATTAGCAAAAAGTAGATATTAAGGTAATTAATTACTTAAATTTTGTTCCTATCAGAATTCCGCTTATTTTTGAAAAACAAAAAATAGGCTTGTCATATTTGAGCCTAGTTTTCATTGATTTGTAAATAATCGAATAAAATAATACAAGATTTATGTCTGAAAAAAACAAGGAAAGCAAGTCAAGGCGCGAATTTTTGAAAACCGGATCTTTGATTGGTTTAGGTGCTGTGGCTGCTGGAGCTGCTACTTATGCAGGTTTTTCTTATGAGAGCGGTAAAGGTTCACATGATAATCTTCCATTAAAAGAATCTTTGACTGACACTGAGCAAAAAATTAAAGTTTTAACTGAAAATGGAGATCTGGCCGAAGTGGATATAAAATCGCTTACTCCTGTTGAAAAAGGCGAATTTCAAACTGCTCTTCAACATCAAGGCAGAGAAGGCATAGCAGGAAAGCATTGGACCATGGTCATCGATCTTTCGAAATGCAGAAATGCACGCATGTGTATGGCAGCCTGCCAGAATGCTCATCATTTACGTGAAGAACAGCATCATATTAATGTTTTGCGTATGCAAGACGACCGGAATTCGGCACCTTATTTTATGCCAAAACCTTGCTTTCATTGCGACAATCCTCCTTGTACAAAAGTGTGTCCTGTAGATGCTACTTTTAAACGCCAGGATGGTATTGTATTGATTGATAATGAGCGTTGTATAGGTTGTCGCTTTTGTATTGCTGCCTGTCCATATTCAGCACGCGTTTTTAACTGGTTCGAACCCAAAGAAGTGGAAGGCGATGATGAATTGCTCTACAATGTTGAATTAAATGTTCCTCAAAAGAAAGGTACAATTTCTAAATGTTTGTTTAGCGCCGATCGTTTGCGCGAAGGTAAATTACCTTATTGCGTGTCGGCTTGCCCAAATGGTGTTTATTATTTTGGCGATATGAATGAAGATACGGTTACCAATGGAACTACCGGCAGTACTGTTCGTTTTAGCGAACTTATTCGTGATAATGCAGGCTATACTCTTTTACCGGAATTAGGAACCAAACCCAATGTGTATTATTTGCCAGCTAAAAATCGTCTTTTCCCTTTTCAGTACGAAGGAAAAACAACCTTGGATGACGAGGAGCATATTTAATTAAATAATTGAAAATTAAATCTTAAGATATGTCAAATTCTCTATCGAAAGAAAAAGCCAAAAGTAAAATTGATAAGTATGCTGCTGATATTCTTCGCCCAATGCAATCGCATGGAGGCTTGGAATTATGGGTATTACTTTTGGCACTTGGTTTTGTAATGTATGTTTTTGCATACTTTATACAACTACGTGATGGACTTGGAGTTACTGCTATGCGCGATTATGTAAGTTGGGGTGTTTATATTTCCAACTTTGTATTTTTTGTAGCTGTAAGTTTAGTAGGTATGTTAATTAGTGCCGTTTTAGGACTACTCAAGCAGAACTGGATTAAACCACTTACACGTGTTGCCGAAATTATTGCCCTTGGTTTTGTAATGGTTGCCGGTTTAGTTATTGTAAACGATATGGGTCGCCCCGATCGCTTGTTAAACGTATTTATTCATGGTAGAATCCAATCACCAATTGTTTGGGATATTACGGTAATTACAACCTATGTCACCATTAGTTTACTCTTGTTCTATTTGCCATTAATACCTGATTTGGCTTTTGCAAAGAAAAGACTTAAGAATCTTCCTAAATGGCAATACATGCTTTTTAATATTTTATCGTTGGGATGGATCGGAACGCCAGAACAATATAAAATTCTTCATAAAGGGATTCGCCTTTTGGCCATCTTAATTATTCCAGTTGCACTAGCTATACATACAGTTACATCTTGGTTATTTGCAGCAACACTGCGGCCAGGTTGGGATACTACTATTTTTGGTCCTTATTTTGTTGCAGGAGCTTTTGTAGCGGGTGCTGCTGCTGTGGTGATTCTAATGTATATTCTTCGCGTTAATTACAAACTCAAAGATTATTTTACTGATTTCCATTTCAATAAAATGGGACAATTGTTAGTCTTGGTTTCTCTGGTTTACCTCTATTTTAATTTGAATGAATTTTTGGTTCCTGCCTATAAAATGAAAGGCGCCGACGCAGTTCATTTGCATACCTTGTTTAGTGGCAAGTATGCTGTACTCTTTTGGGGAGTTCAGATTTTTGGAATGCTAATTCCCATCATTTTGATGCTCTTTAAGAAATTTAGAAGTCCAGGTTGGTTAGCTTTTATTTCTGTTTTTGTTTTGATAGGAGCTTGGTTGAAACGGATTATCATTGTTGTACCAACATTGATGCACCCTCATTTGCCTATTCAGAATGTGCCGGAAGCATTCCATAAGTATTTCCCAACATGGATAGAAGTATTTGTAACCTTAGGATCTTTTGTTATGGCCTTGGGTATAATTACAGCATTATTAAAAATATTTCCTGTAATTCCTATTTGGGAATTGGCAGAGGAAGAAGGTTTAACCGAAGAATTTGAAAGCTATGACTAAGATATTTATTAAATCAGTTCCATTTCAAAAGCTATTCCTAAGCTTTTTCATTTCTTTTCTTTTTTTAGGATTGGATTCTTTTGCGCAAAGCGATTGGAAAGTTTCCGATGCCAAAGCAAATATGCAAAATCCTGTTCAGGCAGATGATGCAAGTATAAAAGAAGGGAAGGTCTTATATATGACTAACTGCAAATCTTGTCACGGCGATCCTGGAAAAAACAATGTTTTGCCACTTGTACCAAAACCATCAGATATGGCGAACGCTGCTTTTTTAAGTGCAAATTCAGATGGCGCCATTTTCGATAAAATTACTGAAGGAAGGGTTGTTATGCCAACTTTTAAAGCTGTTTTATCAGATGTGCAACGTTGGCAAATTGTGAATTATATTCGCTCTTTTGATGAAAATAAAAAAGTTACAAAAACAATTGCTGTAATTAAAAATGATGGACAAGAACTAAGTGCACCATATCAGCTCAATCTCGAATATTTAGCGGAAGAAAATACATTGTCAGCACTTGTTTTAGGAACTGCAAGCAACAGTCAACAAGTTCCGGCAAAGGATATTGAAGTTAGTTTTTTTATTAAACGCTATTTTGGTAATCTTCCCTTTGGAGATATTGGAGGCTTAAGCGATGCTAAGGGATTGATTACGGCCGATATCCCTATTGATTTACCGGGAGGTGAAGAAGGAAAAGCCATAGCTTTTGCAAAATTAAGTGATACAGATACTTATGGTGATATATTTTCAGAAGTGGAAGTAAATGTAAGGCCTGTTGAAATCGTAAATTTATTGAATGATCGCTCTTTGTGGACCGTTCGTGTTATGGCTCCCTGGTGGCTTATTTTTACCTATTTCGGAATTTTAATTGGAGTTTGGCTAACGCTGGGATATGTTGTCTTGCAGCTTTTTAAGCTTAAAAAAGCAGGCGTATAAAATCTAAAGATGAGGGCTTAATCAATTTAAGCCCTCATCTTTTAATAACTAAAAAGTAGCCGAATTACTCCAAATTCCGTGCAGATTACAAGCAGCTTCTACCAACAGAATATCGCCTTTAACTAGTTTTATAAAATACTCTGCATATCCTCTAATTGGGCCATTTTCATTTTCTGTAAATACTACCAACTTATCGTTAGTGTATACTTTTAAATAATCAATCCAATGATTTTCTTCTGTTGGATGAACAATTCCCTTTGAACCAATATGGATTCTTATTTTTGTAAATCCATTTCCATCTGATTCTAAAAAGCTAATTTCAGGTGTATGTTTTAGCTCAAAATCAGTAGGGTTTTCAGGATCGGCGAAACTCATCATTTGGCGATTTATGATTAATTTTCCGCCCTGAGGAACTTGGCCTTCAGCAAAAGATGGCTTGAAAATACTAGCAGCTCCAATAGCAAGGCTTGCCAGTCCGATTTTTTTGAATGCGTCTCTTCTCTTCATATTAGTATTGATTTATATTTTCTTTCAATTTCGATTTTAAAAATACCTTTACAATTATTTTTGGAACAGGATCGTAACCACTCGTTCCCCATGGCTGACAGCGTGCAATTCTGTTTACAGATAAAGCACCGCCTTTTATCAATCCAAATTGCTTTAAAGCTTGCAAGCTATATTCTGAACAGGTTGGATAATGCCTGCACGATGCAGGTGTAATGGGTGATATAACATACCGATAGAAATGAATGGGCAAACTAGCCAGTTGAATTGCAATCGGTGTTTTTTGTTCTTTCACGTGTATACTCT
>Ga0307991_1001926_pt1 | contig 14264 bp, 8 predicted proteins | sample EllFjometagen131_FD_203146 | JGI IMG/M metagenome (GOLD analysis project Ga0307991, IMG submission 203146) | Marine microbial communities from Ellis Fjord, Antarctic Ocean - #131 | ecosystem: Environmental > Aquatic > Marine > Unclassified | place: Southern Ocean | collected 2014-10-08
GGCCAAGTGGACATTATCAGAACTTTATTTGTGCATCCCAACGATGAAATATTATCCACATTCCAATTAGCTGAGAGTGTATGATTAGTTGTTTACTTCTTGCTGAATGAAGCGAAGCAGAGACGAGATTTGACGCCATGCACGTTACTCCACACTGGTATGAGCTTAGTAGTGCCAGTACATCCAGTTTATAGGTTCCTTTGCCAGGACCACTGCCAACAATTCCTGATCGGATAAACTCACTGCACCTTTGGCAAGAAGCTTCTCCCGTGGGCGTTCATTCTTATGTATTTCTTTAATTTTCTTCATATTGTAACTTATCCCTTATCACGAAAGAGCTTTATCAGTTGCGACAATTTTTCTAAACCAATCATGTAAAGATCTCATGTCTTTGAATTGTGGATTATCTGCTCTTTTTAGCCACTCTGCTTTCCATTTCTCGGCATAATATCCTTCGATGGACCTTCTCGGAAACCTAAATAATTGAGAGCCATAGTATGAATTAGTATAATCATAATGATGTGAGAAAATAAAACTATCCCATTTTTTACAAATATCTTCTTCAGGTTGAATATCGATTATCTCAATTTCTTCCATATATCTTTCTTCTTTTTCACCCCATGCCTGGTGCATTAAATCTTTTGCTTCAACATCAGAGTCAGGAGCATTATAACCAAAAATCGTCACAAATGCAGCATTATGCAGGTCAACTTTTAATGATTCCCATGCATTTTTTATGTTATAACTCTTGTTGTAATCTTTATGTCTTATTGGATATAATAAAGGAGAATTGATGAATATCGATCCACATTTCTTGCAACTGTTTTTTTTATATCCTCTCGTTTCACATTTTGGGCATCCACCTTCCCAAACATTGCCATGCAGAAAAAGCATTGCTGGTAGGTCTTTCGTTACGGTACTATTTCTCTGATATGCTTGGATTAGGAAAGGATCCCAATTGAAAGTAGCAATAATATCTTTTTTCCTTAACGAAAGTATTAAATAGTCATAAATTGTTGGTTCATCTGGAAGTCGTAAAGAATCGAAATAGCTGTAAATTCTATTTTTAATCTCTTCTAACCGTTTATCCTCATTATCATAGAGATCAGAATATATCTCTTCAAAGTTGGCACTACTATCAATGATATCATTAAGATGAAGTACCTTAACAAAATCATTCATAAGCGGCATTACACAATTATTTCTATCACCATTGGGAAGTGCTGCTTTACTTGCTCCGGCTCCTAAAATTACAACATGCGGTCTTCTTGTTATGCCATTATCTTGATGTCTATTTAGATCCATCAAATCAGGATAACTCATTCTCTACCCACTACCAATCTATCATTTAATTCGTCAATCTTTCTAAGCTTCTATTTTGTTGATCATGAAAATTCAAACTTCCAATCTACCTCGTCTCATCTGTGAGCAATAAACTCAACTAACGATCATGTTGCGGTTTTACTCTCCATAGTGATACCATTGGTTTTTGTGCAATGTAACCATAAACTTATAAACTTCTTCGATAACCCCATGGGACGCAGCCCACTCCAAATGTTCTTTCATGCGTAATGCCTTTGAAAGGGATGGAGTGTCCATGCCATGATGCAAGTATTAATGGAACAGGAAGTTCCCATCCACTACCTTTTATTCTACGATTAGGCAATAGTTTATATAGTCTATTCCATTGCTCAGGCATTGGACAAACTCGATCATTTTTAGTTGCCTCAATAATTACTTCTTTCAATGATATCATTATATTACTCTATACCTGTAAAACGAACATGCATTGGATACTATCTCCAAAAGGAACCACAGATTTTTGTGTCGAATTCAAATCTTTGCTCATATTATCCAAGAGCTGCATCTAGTTGTTCCAATGCTGTTACGATTTGATTAACCGTTTGTCGGTCAAATTCTGCTCGATTTGCTTCATCGTGAGTGCCTTTATTAAGGTATCTCCATTCCCTCGAGTCACCGCTTACGCCGAGTAGAGATACTAAGGGGTTCAAAACTGCAGATTTATTTCCATTAGAAAAGTTAGCTTTGGAAATTTTCGATTTTAGTTGCTCCGTTAGATTTCGGAGTTCAATAGGAGCAGTTGCGGAACGTAGTTTAATACTCAGGTTTCCATCACCATGTCTATTTACATAACGCCATACTTTCCCTTTTGTGAGAGATTCAATAGCCTGCCTGGATTTGCTCAATGCGTCTCGAATTTCGCTCCGATCGTAATGAGATCGAGCTGTGATGATATAATTGCGAGATGAACAATTATGATCTACGCGTATATTGGCATCACCAGTTTTGGGTAAAAAGGAAACAGTCTTAGAAAGGCTCGCTCTTTCTGCCGACAACAGGTTTTGAATATCCTTAAAAACTCTTCACCATGACAAGCTAGAATAATCTGTTTGTCGTTAAAGAAGGCATCCTCAAAAAATGTTTGTCGTATTGATTCGCGGTGATCATCATCAATTGCATTTACTGGATCGTCGAAGATAAGAAGAGGACAGTTTTCCTTAATGTTTTTTGCTGTCAGTATGGCAAGACCGATACAACGGATATGTCCTTCACTTAAAACATGCAGAGCATCAAAATAGGTCTCGGGATCATTTTTGAACGAGATCTCAAGTCGCTGATTTTGCTGGAGTGGTAGTCGTAATCCAGACAATTTCTCTTGTTCCACATCATTGCGATTGAAGGCGTTATAGAGCTGAACCACCGTTTCACCTAAGTCTGTGACCAATTGAGCTGGAAGACCATTTTTGTATGCATTCATTTTTTGAACAAAGATAGCGTAAGCATCAGCTATGGCTTGATTTTGTGTAACGACAGTTTCTTCATCTTCAACATCCTTAATGAGCTGGACATTTTCAGCATCAAATTTTTCAATTGCTTCTTCGGCTTTCTTCATTGCTTTGTTTGCCGTCTCTCTGCGCGTTTGCAGTTTGATAATTTTCTCGGAAAATTCTCGCAGTTGAGTGAGTTTAGCCTTTTTCCCAGTGCGTTCTGCAGTGGCTTGATCGATTTCTTTATCGGTTTCTTCAAGTTGCTTAGTCTGAATTTCCAGATACTGCCAAGGGGTAGATTTATCGCTTAGTTGCTGATGAATGGAATTCCACAAATCTAGCATAGCTGCGTTTTCATCTACAACTTGAAGTGCTGATAGCGGGTTGTTTTCAGGGAAGCGAGAACAACAGATGTTGACAATATTTAACAACTTGGTCAATGAAGTGCTAATGTCACCTTCAACCTTCTTCAACGCCTCCTGCAGCTCAACTAAATGCTGAAGTTTTATCAACTCAGCATCAGCATGTTCGAAAGGATTTACTCTTACTTGAGAAAGCGATGTATGGCAGGCGGGGCATCGTTCAGGGCTGCTTTCCTTCAACTGTGTTACAGCCTCATAAAGCTGTTTGAATGAAACTTGTTGACTGGCCTTTGATAGCTCATCTTGTTTAGCGGTTAGCACTCCAATGTCGGTTTCAATGGATTCTTTCATTGCTTGTAAGCCAACTGCTGTTAAGTTGCTCTTCGAAGTAATAGGTTTTAGCAGGTCATCCTCAAATTGCTTGATTAAACCAGCTTTATCCTCAGAACCATTCAACTCGGTAACAATTTGAGAAAATGTGCAGTCTTCACAATATTGCCTTGCAAGCTCCTTTTCTTCTTCGATGATTTTTTGTAATTCTTCAGGAATTGTGTTTTCTAGTTGCTGCAGATAACCGGCAAGCGTTTAGCAGAATCTTGCAACCACTTTGGCCTTTCAGATAACCACCTTGTTGTTGATGATGAGACCTTAATTGATTCCTTAATTAGATTCACTAGCTACCTCATTCAATGTGTACTAACATTATCTTCTTAACCTCTCACAACCCTTATATACGTCACCTCAAAGGCCATGCAGGATCTATTCTGTTGCAGCTTATTAGCTAATGAGAAAGCATCACCATAATCATATCTCTGAAAGATATCCAGTCCTCTATCTAAACTAATCTTCCAACCGTGATCAGTAACTATATGCCTGGCATGAATGCTGTGTGTATCATCATACTTCCAAGTGAAATTTATACCAGCAGTAGGCATACTCGCTTCTAATTTGCTCAAATATTCTTCTTGTTTATAGGCATCAAACTCATCATTGGTTGTGATAAGCATTACATCAATTTCTTCATCAGGCTTCTTTAGCTCAACAATAACCTCTAACAACTCCATCAGGTTCTTCGCCTGGTGGAACTTTCTGATATAAGGGTCTGTTATAGTTATTTTGGAAGCACCTTTCAAGTATGGTCCAAACAGCTTTTCAAAGGTTACTCCTTTCTGATTCTCCTGAAACACCAGATGCTTCTCTTGAGGTTCTTCGTTAACTGCTTGGTCTTGTTTTTCCTTATTAGTTTCTTCTCCTGAAGTGTCTAATGTCTCATCACCATCATTTGTAGCTTGCATTGAAGAGAAGTACTGTGGATATTCAGCTTCCTCTAGGCTCTTTACAATTACTTTTTTGTCACCTTTTGTGTATCCAAAATTAACCTTAGCATAAGTAGAATCGATCTTCATCAACTGGTCTTTTATCCTCTTTCTGCACTCAATAGCAAACCGTAGTAATTCTTCTATCTCTTCAGAATTTGCTTCACCACTTGGATATAAGATCTTCATTAAACCTGAAAAAGTTTTGTGGATGCCATCCCTATCTCTTGTTGATATGTCACTGAAGAGTTCGAAGTGTTTTTGATAAAGGTGGGAGAAATCGTGTGATCGCATGCTCTTTAGAATCTCTGCCAGGTAATCCACTACAAAGCCGTAACCATCAGAGAACATCTCACCTCGAATTATATCTACTTCCCAACCAGGAAGATACATGTGTAGCCTATCTAAGAAAGCTGAATCGTAATACTTTTCTGGTAGCTCATCGAATAGGTCAGTATGCTTAAGCATATACGCCAAAGTGTGCTTTGTGTTACCTATAAACACCATCGAAGCTTCAGCTCCAAGCGTTTCCACACCCCTTGAGAAGGTCTTGTTTGCCATATAGTTTTTCATTATATCTACAAGAGCATTATCGACCTTTTTCTTCTTTCCAGCAAACTCATCAAAGGCTACAGTATCCCAATAGCCCACTAGCCCTATCTTTCCCGTAGCATTGTTTACAAATAGTTTAGGAACAGTAACCTCTCCACCTGAGATAAGTATCCCATGAGGACTGAACTCTGAATAGATATGAGATTTCCCGGTACCTTTAGGACCAAGTTCAATCAGGTTATAGTTACGTTCACAATAAGGTATCAATCTTGAAAGCTGTAGCAGCTTACTGCGCTTATTAAACATCTCAGGATTGAATCCGATACTCTGTACTAATAGGTCTATCCATTCATCTATGGAGAACTTCTTTCTCTTAGTCAGGTACTCTTCCAAATCGAAATGGGAGAGCTGTATCGGTTTAAGTGTACTCATCAACCAAGGTGATACATTCTTATCTTCACTGAAACTGTACTCCATATCCACAATACACCAAACACCGCTTACAAGGAGCTTTGGATGTTTCTTGACGGTATCGGTCTCTACTAACACTTTCTTGAGTCCAAGGTTACCAAAAGCAGCCTCATAACAATCTGATTTATCATTTAAGGATACGCTTACCTTATCTATTATCTTATGACGTCCTTTCTCTTTGATGACGGAGCGTATGAGACCTGCTTCATTACGATGAACATAATGTTGGCGTAGTATATCTTTAACCGTAGATATGCCTGATTCTATACTCTTTTCATCGGATGTAGCACAGTATTGCCCTAACAAGTATTCCAAAACATATGTGGGTACAATGGCATTACCTTTTACTATTTTTACCAAGTCTTTTCTAACTACCAATCCCGGAAAGTGTTCATTGATTTTCTTATCAAGTTCTGTCATTCTTACTCCTTGCTAAAAGTCAAAATCGGTCGTAAAGGAACGACGGATTGTATATTGGATAGACTTATATTCTTTGTAATGAGACGTGTCTGCTATCTGCTCTTCCAGACGCAATGACACATCTTTTCCATTAGCTTCATCTGCCAGTCGTGATAGTACAAATCTTACCTTTATCTCACGCTCTCGTGCATTTTCGGAGATATAGTCAAACTTTAGCATATGACTGTCTGATATCAAATGTCCTTCCTTATTATATATACAAGCCCGTAATACTCTAGGTTGCACCTTATCGGTTACAGGATTTACCTGATAGAAGGCTACGGACAACTGACCTGATGAAATAATATTTGTCGTACCACGCATTATATCCACATCAACATTGGTTATATCACTCTTTCGCTTTTTATTTATGCTAAGAACAGGTATGATAACTTCCTGCAGCGATGCACCTCCATGTACAAACCTACTGCCGGAGCCTTGCAGTCGAAGCCTATTGATAGACTTGGATATTTGTATCTGTAATTCTCCTGCTATTCCTAACTCTGAAGCATTATATTTCTTAAGGCTTTTATGTTCTTTCAATTCTTTACCTATCAGGAATCTTCTGTCCCGATACAGTATGTTGTCTTTATCTATCTCTGCAGCAGAGAAATCGCTTTCATCAATAGGACGGTTCTGGTAGATAAAACCATGATCTGCTGTAACAATAAGATTGGTTACATTTGCAGTCGTAAGTTTTCTAATAAGTAACACAAGCTGTTTTAATGTTCTCTCCACAGCTTCAAAGACCCTCTGCTCTGATTCTTTTTTATCACCAGTATCATCTATATCGTTGTGATAAAGATATACAACATCATTGTCTCTGAAAAGGGTTCTATATTCTTCTCTATTCATTGTCATAAATCGTTCTGATTTTAATGCTGTTGCAACACCTTTCACAGCATTTTTAAGTATCTTTGCCCTGTTATCTGTACCCTGTGAACTCTGACCATCAACTAACACTTTACCAGAGCCATCATCAGCGATTTCCAGCTCGCTATGCGGCAACAAGGCAGCCATACCCAATTGCGTGTAGCTTGGTAGCACACCAAACAGAGGTTCCAACTGGGCCATATAACGATCTTCCTGCTGGATAAGTTTCAGGAACTCATCTGCTATTTCATAACGGAAGGCATCGGAAATAATGACAAAGACTTTTTTATTGTTTTTCAGGAATGGTTTAATCCAATGAGAGAAAAATTGCGTCTGGCTTTTCATACCACATTGCCAAGTGTTACTATCATCAACCTTCTGCTGCCAATTATCATTAAGCGTAAGAAGGTAATTATTAGAATAAAGATTCTCTATATGCTCAGTAAGTGGACCAAGCAAAGAACTCTGACCTGATGCACCGGCATAGTAAGTAAATTTACGGTATAATTGATCTATCTTATACCATGTTTTAGTATAAGTTTCTGCTCCTTCTGTCAAGGAGGTAACATCCAGCTTTACCTCTTCCAGAGCATACACAAATTGTACAGCGTAATCGATAGCTTCGTATAAAGGTTGGAATTCCTTATACCAGTAACTTTGCCGTCTTTGACGTACTAATGACATACAACTACCGCGGGATATTGTATTGTTCATTACATGCTTTACAAGGTCGCTTAAGATCTTCTTATCGATGAGTCGGAAGTAATCCATATCGATCAGATCACGATAGTCTCTCTTATTCAGGTTTTGCTCAATGCTCAAGATCTCTTCACACTCTTTGGATATCTGTTCAAAGGTATTGCTGTGACGTCGACTATCTTTCCAACGCTTCAAGAAAACCAAAGCTTCACTGGTAAGTTGATGCTCCTGATCAAAGCCCATAGCATGGCAGGATTTAAAGAGTTCGATAGCAAAGTCATGTATACCCGGTTTATCTGATTTATAAGCATAGAAGCGGTGTAGCTGCTCCCAAAGGAAGTTATCCAGAGAACATCGTTTGATCAGCTTTATGCGTGCATCCTTTCCAGCAGCCTGTTCACTGAGTAGGGTTTCCAGTATCTCTTCGAACAGAGATTCTGAACCAGCACACACAGCCAGCATCTTCTGCCGTATCCTGCTGTGAGTATCGTCCTTCTTTAGCAGCTTCTTGAGGTCTTGCTTTCTTTTTTCGGATTGGAAGAATTCTTTATGATCCCGCACAATATTGATAAATACATGATCCAGATCCAGCTCATTTAGCCAGATGGCATCCTGATCTGTGCGGAACTCTCCGTTACTCAATAGTACATCCAAAAGCCAATTTTTAATATCCTGTGGTTGATGTCCTTCATTGTAGAGCAGGAACTTCTGTTTAGATTCCTCTCGTAGTATTTTGTGTTTTATGGCAAACTCATTATTCTTTATCTCGATCTTTTCAATACCTGTCAGCTGTAAAGCTTCAAAGTCTGCCCTCAGCTCTTTCTTCCTATCATACCAAAAGATGATGCGGTGCTTGTCGAAGAGTCTCTGCAAAGTGTTAAGAACTTGTTTATTCATAAATTATCCCTACAATAGATCTTCAGTCGTTCTTGGTTTTGTCCTAAATTTACTCAAAGGTATGTAACGTTGATTCCTTACAAATGCCACTGTCTTACCATCAGCTCTAGGTTTATGTGCAATCTCATTGTCCAAAGGTTCATCTTCTTCCAGTATAAAATATTGATGAGGTTCTTCTACTCTTTTATCATTACTTTCCTTCATCATATCTCTTAATACAAGCAATCTGTTATAGTATTTTGACAACGATAAATCTTTAGATTCTGGAGATTTAACAAAACTCGATAGCTGATCCAAAACTATCTCTTGGATGTTATCCAAAATTCTGGGCAATTGTTGTTCTATTTTCTTATTCCTATAGAAAGCAATATGAGAACATGGTTTACTGAATGTTCTGTTAGGTTGGCATATATACACCTTATATTTTCCGTAATCATCATAAGCAAATCTTGCTGGAATAACCAATACATTATCCTCTGGGATCAGTTTCTCTTGGTATAAGAAGTAGTACAATTCCTGTAAGAGAGTTCTATCTTTTTCTGCCGGTAGCATTGTTATTTCTTCAGACCAGTTCTTGGTACTATCAATGATCTCATGAATTAACTCAGCAAGTATTCCAAAATTCGACCATCTAATACAATCATGATTATTTATATACGAAACAGCTTTCTGTGGTATCTCTTTATCAGGTGTTAAGACCAATAGATACTTTCTTTTATCTTTGTCTTTGTCCTCATTAACGTTAATATGAGCTAAATGTCTTTCCAACTGTTCGATATCTATCGAATTGCCTTTTACTTTAGTCTCTATCCAGACATCGAAAGAAGCTCCAATCCTAGCATCTGGGATACTTGATATTTTCTGTTTGGATGATCTAACCTGATTCTGAAATATTATAAAATCTTGATCACTATCATCATCCAATAGACCTTTCAAAATCTGTGCCACCAGGCTAAAAGGAAGACGTTCCAGTACAGCCAATATAGTTGATGTTACTCGATTCTCACCTTGTGTATATGAAGAAAATAAAGTATTCATTATCTCTTCCTCCTACTTCCCACTCAGCCCGGTAACCTTCTTCAGGGCTTTGCCGAATTTGTTATAATTAACCTTCACGCCATCATCCAGGTCGATCTCAATCTGTTCTGTGGCTAATGGGTATAAAACCTCTTTCTCGTAATCATTGAGCTCTGTGATTATTTTCTTCAGGTTATCAAGCTCTTTAAGGGCGGATGTCTTTTCTTTTGGTGATGCAGACATGCTTATACTTACCTGCTCCAGGTGTTCTTTACGGGCTATCAACTTGGTACGGAACTCCCGCAGATAATCATTCAGAATGATACTGATAGTATCTGAGCGATAACGGTGCATGTAGATGAGAGCATTGAAGCTGCCTTTGGGTGATGAGAACATCCAGTAGATAGGACGCTTCTTATAACGCTTGATGTGATCATCGTAGAAGTCTTTTAGGAAGTATTTGCGGATGTCTTTACCAAGTGCATCTTCAATGAACTGCAAGTTCTCTTCATAGTGTTCTTCACCAAAAGAAACACGCAGGAAGACAAGGAACCTTTCTACTATATCATCTGTGAACCAGTTGCCCTCCAGGATAGGTATCACGTTATCCTCATCCGGTATATAGGAAGGCTCTGAAATTTGTGCTAAATAGTTTTGCAGTGTTTCTCCCTGGTTGGCTAAAATGAGTCCTGGTTTATCCAGTGAATACCGCCCGAACATACAACCTACAGCGTAGCTGATAAATTCCTTCATTGTATCTGCTAAAAAACGTGCTTCCAGTTCTTCTTTTATTGGAAAAGTGTTAGACTCTGTTTGTTCTGCTTCCTTTTTATAACGGTAATAGGGATTGCAAGTAAGCGTAATTTCCTTAAGCGGTACTTCAGATGTAATCTCTTCTTGCAAATCATAAGCTTCGATGAAGATCCGGTTATTTTCCTTCTCTAGCTTCTGTATTTCAAGTGTTATCTGCTTCCAGTTATCTCTTACTTCTTCATAGATTGTAGGCAAGGAAGAAATATCTCCTTTATCCTTTTTCCTTTTTCCTCTTTCCTTTAGTAATGGAAGCTCCTTAAAGTCCCAACTTGTTTCGTAGGAGTCCCAGTCAGTTTTTGATATATGTATTAACTTTGCTGCACTTTCTTTTACTAAATCAGCTGGTAAAAGTGCTGCTGGTAAAGAATTGAAGTTATTAATACCAAAGCTAAGTGAGGGATTTATAGCACGAGTTATATACTTTACAAACTTACTATTGCAATAGACAATTAGTTGGTCAAGTGTACAATTAGCACCTGAGAATGAACTCATACCTTTAATGTTAAATGTAAACCCTTCTGGATAGAATCTAAATGCTAATGAGGAGGATGTGATTTCTGACCATGAGATAAATGGACGAAAGTAGTATCCATCATCATGTACAACAAAATTAGGATTACCATTGAGATAAGGATATTTTTTGAGTACTGTTTCTTTTATTCTCTTACCATTATTTTCCCAATCCACTATAAAATCACAATTACCATACCACTTTCTAAAACTACCTCCTTTATTATGTGGAAACCATTTAAAGTCATATTTGAATACATCATTTCTTGTTTTTGTTTTGAAACTAATTTTATCAATAACTACTTCCCAGAAATACCTGAGAAACGTGTCATTATCTGAAGTCATTAATCCTACACGAGCATTAGCTAAACTTCCGAGTGGTAGCGTATTATTAAATATATTAGTTATTCTCTCACTTAACCAGTACGCAATCGGGCTACCGGGGATTTTCTTAAAATCGGATGCAGAAGCACGGAAGAACCATCCACAATTAGGAGTTCGGATAGCTTCTAAGGTTTTAGGCGCTTGGTTATCCGAGCCACGAAAATCAGATAGCTTCACATATCCACCTCTGTAATCAGGTTTGCTGGAATTTTCTAATGTAAAAGTGCAAATGGGGACAGTAGCACCATCAAAACCGGAGTATTCCAACTGTATAAGAGAAGTAATTGTTTTTTGGTTTATCAGTAGTTGTCTCATTTTCTCGTAAGAAGAGATAAACATCCAAACAAAAGGAGTCATGAAACCAAGTTGTCCACCAGTAAGAGTCATATCCAAATTGCGGACAACAAAAGCAGAGAAGAGATCGAATTTTACATCAGAATAATTATCCTGCAGGTATTTCTTCAGTTTTTGAGTCATACCTTTACCACCCATATAAGGAGGGTTGGCTACAACTACTTGGTAACGTGGGCTAAGGTATTCCGCTTGTTGCAGAGCTTTAATCACATTTGTATGAGTTGCTGCCAGGAAGACGTTTTCGTCAAGATTGGTAGTATATAGGCGCTGCAAAAGAAAGTTTACATCAGCTACTTCCGGCTGGATGAGTGAGCCAAAGGTATCACAGTCTTCAAACTGCAGCAAGGTTCTTTTTAAGCCTTTGCTAAAGAGATCTACTCCAACTTCAGAGATATATTCGTTCAACTCACCTTCATTAAATTTAATGTTTTCCAGTACGCAGATATTGGGCTGCACAGTATTGCGGAATAAACGACGGTACTTGTTACGGGCTTTCATAACCAGGGCAAAGGCAGCCAGTTCTCCAGCTCGTTCATCTATCTCTACGCCATAGAGGTTCTTTTCTATTATCAGATAAGGAATGTCTTTGCTGTTGTAACCCTCTTCTTCATAGATCCGGTAAAGCAGATCAAAAGCATATACCAGTATGTGTCCGGAGCCGCAGGCCGGATCACAAATGCGCAACTCTTCCGGAGATGATATCTTCAAAAAATCTTCCACCTGACTCTCAGGTTTTATATAGTACTGCATACTGTCTATCAACTTGGAGTTGGGATGGTTCAGCATCCATAGTCTGCCCAGAGAGTTCTCTGTAAGGTACTGCACAATCCAGTGAGGTGTGAAGAGCTGAGTTGCAGCAGGAATATCTTCAGCACCTATCTTCTTGTTATTCTTAAGAGCAGCGAATACTTCATCCTTTCTTTCAGAGATATAGTATTGGTAGAGCCAGCCAATAATTTCCACATCCTGGCAGTTATCCGCTGTCATTGCTTCCCGCACTTCTTGCAACAGAGAACTTTCAGACAGCAGATCGTCTGGCATTAGTAGTTCAGTATAGTCAGCAATGCGTTCGAACATAAAAGGCATAATAGTGTGATAATAATTGCATACTGCAACCAGCAACATGCGATAGGCTTCCTGTTGAGGATCGGTAGAAGGAGATTTACCTGTAAGTAGATCAAACACCTGGCTAGTGTTTACAAAGCTTTCCAAATCTTCATCGATGTGCCCCTGCTTGGCTTCCTGCAGCATTTCTGGCTGTGTAAAACCGTTAGCAGGTGAAACTGTTCCAATGCGTGTATATTGGTTAACGTCCATAAAACGTAGAGCACAGAAGCGGTTGAACCAGATGTAAGCAACTCTATCTATCACTTTCTGGCGGGAAGTGTCTTCTATCTGCTTCCTTAGCTCTCTTACTGCTGTTGCTCGCTCTCTTGCTTCTATGTTATCTAATGCAAGCACCCGATCCAGTCGTGCTCCCACCTGTTCTAAAAGTTGTTTTCTGGCATGCTGGGCAAAGTGCTTCAAAGCTGTTGTGTTCATATCTGTGTTCCTTTCATATTAATCTGAGATCCTGTTTCCGTCTTCAATTTCCTTCATTATGGCTTCTTTAAGGGATTTCAAGTATTGATCCACTTCCTGTTCGCTTTCCAACCAAGCTCTGACAAATGGCACTTTGATAGCTTTAATTGAAACATATTTCTGTTTAGGAGGTTCCGGTTTTTTCTTATCTTTATCACCAGGTTGTATCGGTTGTTTGACAGGCTCATTGAAGCTATTCAATTTTGTCAGGATTCTGCCATACTCTATCTCTTCAAATCTGCGAAGATTATCACGGATCACAGCGATCAGCAACTGAACCTTTAACTCGTTTATTATAGAATTAAAGGGCTGAAGAAGTTCTGCTTGTTTCTCTTTTGGAAGAGACTGGAATTCCTTCATGGCAGCAAGTTGGATCTTCTTATTATCGATAGTATTTATGGCATTGGTTCTTTCTTCTATGAGCTTTTGGTCGATCTTCTCTTTGGCACTATCTACCAGACCTTTAGCCTTCTGTATGCTATTCCCTTTATAAGAATTTTCATCTGCAAGTATAGTCTTGATCTCTTCCACCTCATCACCTATAATGTAGCTGAAGTTTGGTTCCTGATATTTGATAAATTTGGCAGCTGATTCATATAGAGCCTTCTGTGAGCCATTAACAAATTCCCGCATTGGTTCTAGGATATTTTCTTTAAAATCCAACAAGTCGTCTTCCTGTTTACTAAGATCGGTTAAATAAAATGTATACTGCCTCTTGGATAGTTCCGATACTAAGGCAATAAGCTTATCCAATTCTTTGCTGAATGGGTAATTCTTAATCTCATCTGCCAGGATGTTAATGTCTTCCAATATTTTCTTGAAGGCTTTGGAGGTGTCAACACCCAGGGCTTTGGCTTCTGTTGAGTGAGGTAGTTCATCAAAGAATTCTTCATAGAACTCCTTAAGTCGTCTAATCTGAGCTTGGGTAAAATCTATCTGGGGTGTTAATACAGTATTGGCCTGATAGGTAGTATTGTTTAGTGCCATTAGCAGGTCTGAGTTCTCCAGTATATTGCCGTCGGCTTTGGCTTCTATCTTTCCTCTACCCAAAATCTTTGCTAAAATGCACAGGATAGCGTTACGGGACCAGCCATAGGGTTTCTTTTCGAATTGTTCTATAAGACCCTTTAGGGTGGTACGCACTCCATTACGATTGTTACCTGTAATAAAGTTCAGTTCTTCCTGTT
>Ga0307991_1001929_pt1 | contig 14250 bp, 11 predicted proteins | sample EllFjometagen131_FD_203146 | JGI IMG/M metagenome (GOLD analysis project Ga0307991, IMG submission 203146) | Marine microbial communities from Ellis Fjord, Antarctic Ocean - #131 | ecosystem: Environmental > Aquatic > Marine > Unclassified | place: Southern Ocean | collected 2014-10-08
TCCGAACAGAGAAGTTAAGCCTGCCAGCGCTGATGGTACTGCCTTTAGGTGGGAGAGTAAGTCGTCGCCTTCCTTTTTTAAAAACCCCTCTATTAACTTAGTGGGGTTTTTTTATGCCTTTTTTTTAAAGAGCATCTAAACAAGGGTGTCTTTTAATTAGGCTCCTGCCCTATTAGACCTCGGCTTTATACAATTACAAATGTCTTTCTTTTGTAAATGGATCTTCCGCTATAAGCTATTTCGAGATAATTTTAAAAAATAAATTTAGCCAAATAGTATAAAGAGCATTTTTTATATTCACTGATCATTGTCAAAATAAATTGCATTTATATTAATAGAAATAAAACACAATAAAGCACAAATTAATCAAAATGAAAATATATGCCTGCTTATTTAAATGGGTTCTTATAAATTAACCCATTTATAAGTTTTTCTTTATCAAATATTAGTCAGATTCCTGAAATATAACTCTGTATTTCTGCATATTATCGCTTTTTTTTTCAAAACATATTTTTTTTATATTGCCCGTGAGATAATTTATTACATTGCGTCTTTAATATGAACGAAACAAACAGCTATATGAAAAAATTAATATCAGTGGTTATATTGCTTTTCGCTTTTTCTTTAAGCGGATGTAATTCGAAGGGGAAATCTGATAAGGAAGTAACTTATGAATATCAGGAGGTAGATGTTGACTTAAATGCAGAATTAAAAGCTAGAATTGGAAGTTGGGCAAAACAGGGAATAGAGTGTTATGGAGTACTTGTAGCTTTAGATGGTGATGGTTTACCACGTGTAGGCATGCCAATCAAGGCAAAAATTGTTAGAATAAAAAAAGATCAAATTAAAATGAAATCGCTAGCAAATGTAAATTTTGGCCCTCAACAAGGTTGCACCAAAATGGGAATTTCATCTGGCGAAACCTGGTGGGAAACTGAAGGAGATCTTTTCCAAACGAAAGAAGAAGCTGAGGCATTCCTTAATCAATTAGGCATACTTTCAAACTAAGATTATCCTTATGGATGATCAGCAAATCATAAAAGGAATTATCCGAAATCATGATCCTTCTTTTCGTTTGTTAATCGAAAAGTATAAAAAGCTTGTTTTCGGTTCTTCCTTTCGTATTTTAAGGAATACTTGCGACGCAGAAGATATCTGCCAGGAGGTGTTCCTTGAGGTATTTCGCTCCATACATAAACTCAAAAGCGAAGACAACCTTGCCGCCTGGTTGTTTAAAATATCAAAAAATAAATCTATTAGCTTTCTTCGAAAGCATAATCCGGCAAAAGCACAAACATCTCAAGATATTTATAATGAGACCGTACAACTACGGGTAAGTCACAATCAAGCTGAGCAAAATACCCCTGATAAAAATTTGGAGAACAAAGAAGCCCGACAAGTTCTTTTCCATGCAATTGATGGTTTACCTGAAAAACAAAAAAGAGTTCTCCTCTTACATAAATTTGAAAATTATTCCCAAAAGGAAATTTGCGACACCCTTAACTTAAGTCAATCTTCCGTAGAATCTTTAATATATCGCGCAAAAAGCAATTTAAGAAAGTCGCTGTGTTCTTATTTTAAAAATCATTTAATTTAATTCGAGATGAACAAAAAACAACGTATTATTAATTGGTTAAATATTTTTCTCCTAGTCATAAATATTACCGCCTTCGTTACAGTTCTGATAATGAATGATAAAAGTGATACTACAAAGACTATATCTAATAATTATTTTAAATCGGATAGCTTTTTAAAAGATAAGCTACAGCTGAGTGATGAACAATTCATCGAAATACAAAATTTAGATAAAAAAGTTTTTAAATCTTATCAAATCTTATTAGATGCACAATGCGAAGACAATTTCTGTCTTTTAAATGAACTCTCAAAAGACATGCCTGATCAACACAAAATGGATTCCATTGCTAAGAAAATAGGGAAATATCATACTAATTTAAAAAGAGTAACAATAAAGCATTTTATGGATCTTAGGAGGGTTTGTACAGATGACCAATCTGATTTACTTGATCAATTGATTCAAGACATGATGGAGCTGGACGATCAGTGCAAATATTGCAATAAAGAAACCTGTTCCCGCAGAGAATCTCTTGTTAATAAAAAATAAAATATTTTCTGCGCCAGAAATTTTTATTAAAAACGTCTCTATATTAATGAGTATAAAATCAACATATCTAAAACCATTGTATAATCTACGCAAATATAAATTCGGAATTAAAAAACAGAGCTTATTAAGTTCTGTTGAAATTAATCAACTTGTTAAAGAGGCAATGAGTATTCTGGATGAAGAAATTCCTATTTCAGAGGATTTAACAGAAAGAATACTGGCCAAGAAACCAGTTATCCCACCAAGCAAAGTTTTTAGAATAAACTTTTCTGATTACGCTCAGATTGCTGCTGTTTTGGCCATCGGTGTAGTATTAGGAGTCGTATTAGGCAAAAATGCCGATACCAATATCTTGTTATCAAAAGATAGCAAAAAGAAAAAAATATTAATAGAGTACAGAAACAGTCATTATCTAACTGTAGATCGAACTTTTTTCCTTAAATAATGTTTCAAAATTGTATCAAATAACTAAAAGACAATGAAATTTAAATTATCTAAATCAAACTGGCCAAGATTGGCAATGCAATGGGGAGTAATTATTTTTGTGGCTATTCTTGCCATAATACCAATATTTAAAACATTTACACCCGATTTTGAGGCCTACTGCCCTGTTGGTGGAATACAGGCGTTTGGAAGTTATTTAATAAACAATTCGCTTACTTGCTCAATGACAAGTACTCAAATTGTAATGGGCTTAGCAACTATGCTTGCCGTTTTTCTTTTTAGTAAGCTTTTTTGTTCATTTATTTGCCCCATTGGAACCATAAGTGAATGGTTAGGTAAACTTGGAGATAAATTAAAAATCAGAATCACCATTAAAGGTATTTTAGATAAAGTTTTGCGCTCTTTGAAATATATACTTTTATATATAACCTTCTATTATACATTCGATTCAAGTGAATTATTTTGCAAAAAATTCGACCCATATTATGCTATTACTACGGGTTTTAGTACCGATGTTGTTGTTCTTTGGGCCTCTATTGCTATATTCCTGGTAATCTTAGGATCTGTATTTATTCGCTTATTTTGGTGCAAATATCTTTGTCCTTTTGGAGCCCTTTCCAATATATTCAAATTTACCGGTTTTTTTGCGGTTTTGATGTTAGCATATATTCTTCTACTAAAAATGGGTGTTGAATTGTCGTATGTATGGCCTTTGGCAGCAGCCTCAATCGGAGGTTATATTATGGAACTGACTGGTTTCAAAACTCGATTCTTTCCAATCGCTAAGATTACACGAAATGTAAACACTTGTACTAATTGCCAGATTTGCACAAATAAATGTCCTCAAGGAATTGATGTCGCAAATATGCTGGTTGTTCGCGATGTAGATTGTAATTTGTGTTCTGATTGCGTAGTTGCCTGTCCTGTTGAAAACACATTGCAGATTAATAAAAGCAATAAGCTTAAGTGGTTAGCTCCTATTGCAACCATTGCATTAATAGTTATAGGACTATATGTAAGTACATTTTTCGAAGTTCCTACCATCGATCAAAAGTGGTATTCTCCTACAGAAATGGCAAAAGCGAAAGTATTTACGAGATCTGGATTAAAAAACATTAAATGTTTTGGAAGTAGCACTGCTTTTGCCAATCAAATGAGGAAAATAAAAGGTGTAATGGGTGTCGCTACATTCGTGGGAAGTAATACCGTAAATATTTCCTATGATCCCAATCAAATAGATGAACTCAAACTGGAAGCCGCCCTTTTTGTTCCATTAAAAACTCCTCTTCGTCCTTTAGCCAAAAATTTAAATCAACTGAATGTTGTAAGTATTCAATTAGATAAATTTTTCGATGCTTATGATTTTAACTACTTAGCCATGCATTTGAAACAGGAAACTGATGCCGTTGGACTCGTCACAGAATATGGTTGTCCGGTTATTACGCATATTTACTTCCCTGAAAATGTTACTATAAAAGAATCTGAATTAACCCAAATTTTAGAAGCAAAGACCTTAACTTATCCTTATCAAGGATCTACAAAAACAGTAGATTTAAATTACGAAGTGATAGGAAAATACACTTATAAAAATATTCTTAAAGGAGAGTACATTCAATTACTTTTTAAATCTTATAGTCAATCATTTAATAATAAAAAAGATTATTCTGAAGAGCTTATGAAAAGCTATCATCTTCCGTTAGGAAAAAATGCTTCACTAAGCAAAAAACTACCCTATTTGGTTTCACATATATCCAATAATAATGGAATAGTTGAACTGAAAACGATATTAGACAGTAATTATAAACCTACATTAGAAATAAATTATATCGATACTATGGTTTCTCCTTCAGAAATTTACAATCTTTTAATTAACGATACACTTATTGTATCATATAAAACTGGAAAAACCGGAAAAGTATTAAATATGTTCGATTTCAAAAAGAAAGAAACAGACATTCCTGAAAACAAATAAAAGGAAGGATTTGTAAATGTATAAAAGATGCAAATAATTAAAGATTAGAATTCATATATTGTTAATCAAAATAGAACCTATGAAAAATTTTACTCTTTCTGTATTAATGGTCATCATTTCAACAACATTGATGGCTCAAACAACCTTTAACTGGGTGGCGGAATCCATTAGTCCGGACAATAATCTTCAGGAAATGCATCTTTACGATGATAATACTGCTGTAATTACAGGACTTAGCGGCACTTTTTCAAAATACAATCCAACTGATAAAAGCTGGAGCCCTGTTAAAATTGTAACTCCAACATACGATTTTATTAGCCTAAAAATTAAAAACGGCGCAGGTCTGTTAAGCTCTCGTAGAGCCAAGATGATTGATAATCCATCAGGAGGTAATGCTGATATTTATGCAAATGGATACTTCCTTAAAACTACTGACAATGGAGCAACTTGGACTCATTTTGACTTAAGCGCACTAGCTAATATTGAGTATGATACAGTTAACCCCATTGGACTTGGTAGTCTTGCAATGGATATTTATGCCACTGAATATATCGACGAAAACAATATCCTGCTCTTTAGTGGTTGGTACGATTATCGTACAGAATCAAAAGTAACCAGAGGAGCTATTTTTGCCACTACTGATGGAGGTGTAAGCTGGGCGAATCTTACAGGTGATATTGGGAATACTTTTATCACTTCTTTGTGCAATAATGGGACTTATAATCTATTAGGTGGAAATAATTTCATTCAAAAGCATGTAACCGGAACTACTACAACTGTTGATTTATATGATGCTTTTACTGCTGTTGCAGGAACAGATAACTTTTATGTAAATGACATCACAGTTGTTGATGAAAATACATTTTATGTCATAACAACTTCTGACGGTATCTTAAAAACAGAAGACGCCGGTGCTACTTTTACACTTGTTGCTAATGGAGCTCCTGCAGGTACTAGTGATTTTTATGTGCATAATAGCAATGTTATGATTGCCTTAGGAGGTTCATCAAAATCCTACGTTACAATCGATGGGGGCCAAAGCTGGGCCAAAAGTTATCCGGAAGTTAGTATTTGGGAAATTGGTGGAGTATTCAATGGCTACTTATATGCTTTGGCAAAATCATCCGTTTTTAAAATGTCTGTTGCTGATTTAGAAAATGGGCTTTCTAATTGGACTCCTGTTTTGATAAGTGACGGTAATAACCTTCAACAAATGCAAATAATAGATGACCAGAATGCAATTATTGTTGGCTATGGTGGAACTTTAGTAAAATCAACAGATGGAGGTTCAACATGGAACGATGTTGATTTTCCTGATCCCGATCTTCCAATTGCGGAAGAAATCGACTTTAGTACATTGGGTGTTTCGGGCGATATTTCAATTGCGGCTGCCCGCCGTATTAAACTCATTGATTATCCTACAGGTTCACTCTCGGATTTAGGCGTGGATGGTGTATTATTTACTTCAGACGATAATTGGGAAACATGGAGCGTATTAGATATTGAAAAAGTCGGAGAACTTGCAAGTGCAGATGGCAGCTTAAATCCAACATTGGATGCATGTTATAACGTAGATCCTTATCGTATTGCTATCACCAACAGCTCCACCTTTTATGTATGGATAAACTGGTATGAGACCATTAGCGATACCGAAAAATTAACTCATGCAAGAATTTTCAAAAGCACCGACAGTGGAAGTACCTGGGCATCGATAAGCGATGATTTTGGAACCTCATACGTTTATGAAATGGGTTTTCTTAATAATGATTATGGTATAATTACCGGTAATAAAATCCTTCTTAAAACTACCAACGGTGGCACTTCATTTACAGATTTATACCCAATTATTATTGTAGGTACAGACGAGAGTCTCATTATTAAAGGCGTAAGATTTGTAGACGAAAACGAATTTTATATTACTACTTCTTCCGATGGCATTTTTAAGACCCACGATGGCGGCATTACTTTTACAAAATTTGATGGTGTTGCAGGTTCTAACGATTTTATCAAACTAAACAGTACCACTTTTATGGCTTTGGGTTCTTCTACAAAATCGTTCTACTCAAATACTAGTGGAACAAGCTGGGAAAATTGTTCTCCAGGTACAAGTATCTGGTCAATTGGTCCGATTATGAATGACTCTCTCTATGCGCTTGCCAAAGGGAACGTATTTAAAATTGCCATGAATGAAATTGCTGAAGACTATGGCGTTGGATTTGAAGAATTATCAAATGATAATGTTATCGTTGTAAAATATCTAAGTCAAGCTATTGAACTAGTTTCTTCACAAAGCCGAATTAAACAATGTTTATTGTATAGCATTGCAGGCGATTTGGTTGGGACTTATTCTTCAGATTCATATTCCTGCAAAATAAATACAGCTTCTTTACCTGCTGGTATTTATATTGCGGCCACACTAGTTGCTGATGGAAAAAGACAAATAAATAAACTTCTCATCAAATAATTTAATTAATTGAAAATTAGGGTGTTTGCTAAATACAAACTCCCTAATTTTTCGCTCAAAGTAAGTATTTAATGTATTAATTTTTGTTGAACTTCAAAATTATAGATATGCTTAAAAAGCTGTTTCATTTGTTTCTTTTCTCCATTATTTTGTTTCCAATGATTGGAGCTACACAAGAAACTATCAAAATAGAAGGAAGCGTAACAGATTTCAAAACTAAGGAACCTATATTATTTTGTGTGGTTCATATTAAAGAAATTGAAGAGTGGACAACTACGGATGCCGAAGGAAAATATATTTTCGAGCATATTGCTCCAGGAACTTATACTATTGAAGCCCGTTGTCTCGGTTACGAATTGTATTCAAAAGCAATTAATCTCCAGGAATATACAAATAAACCACTGACTCTACTTCTGATTCCTACTACTTTCGATATGAAAGAAGTATGTGTTGTTGCAAAAAAAGGTACCGGTATGACTACCACTAGTAGCATTAGCAGTGCAGCAATCGAATATGTACAACCTACCACACTGAGTGATATAATGCAATTGCTTCCAGGAAGCACACTACAAAATCCCAATTTGTCAAACCCGCAAAAACTTTCCTTACGAGAAATTGGCAGCGACGATAATAGCGCCATGGGAACAGCTATTATTATCGATGGTTCTCCGATAACAAACGATGGAAATTTGCAAGGAATGAGCACAGCTACCGGCGAAACCGGTGAGGCAACAACAGTGGCAGGTTCAGGCATCGATTTACGTAAAATACCTACGGAAAACATTGAATCAGTGGAAGTTATAAAAGGCATTCCATCGGTTATTTATGGCGACCTTACTTCGGGTGCAGTTGTTATTAAAACCAAAGCTGGGAAAACACCTCTAAATATCAAATTAAAAACCGATCCTTCAATCAAACATTTTGCTATTGATAAAGGCTTTTTTTTACCAAAAAGCAACAGCGCCATCAACTACAATTTAGAATATCTGCAATCCTACAGGGATGTACGAAGCAAATATGAAGGATATAGAAGAATTACAGGCAACCTATCCTGGTCCAAAACATTTTTTAAAGACACAACACCTCTGTCTTTTAATGCCAAATTCAGTTATTACGGAACTGTCGACAACAAAAAAACCGATCCGGATGCATTTGTAGCCGATGAGGAATACAAAAGCAGCGAAAACGGAGGCAGACTAAATCTTAATGGGCGTTGGCTTTTAAATAAAAAGCTAATCTCTAACTTGACCTATTCTTTTTCCTATCAAAATTCTCATCAGGAAAATTACCAAAAAAGATACCGTAGTTCAAGCGATCTTGAAGCACTCTCTTTGGCTACAACAGAAGGAGAAAACATAGGGATGTATCTTCCTACTGAACAACTTACTGAGCTTACTATTGATGGAAACCCAATCAATATATTTGGTCAAATTACAGCCAAGAAGGTTAAAACCTTTAAGAACAAAGCAATAAATACTATTTTGTTTGGCTTCGATTATAAATACACTGCCAACAAAGGAGACGGTCAAATATATGATTTCACAAATCCTCCGTACGTTACAGGTAAAACTGCCAGGCCACGTTCGTTTAAAGATATTCCAGCCATTAAAAATGTATCAATATATCTCGAAGATAAATTGTGCATTCCTTTTGGAAGCACACGATTGAATATTCAGGCAGGTGCACGATTAAATAATTTTCAAGCAAAGAGTATATTCAAATCCGATCTTGGCATTTATTTTGAACCTCGTTTCAATATAAGTTATAACATCCTTAACAAAAAAAATAACAAGATTTTCAAGCATTTAAGCATCAATGCAGGAATTGGAAAAACATTTAAGGCACCTTCCTTAATTTATCTTTATCCTGATAATGCTTATGTCGATTTAAAAGCTTTGGATTATTACACAGGTGACCCCGCAACAACCACTGTTGCTTTTTACTCCAGAATTTTCGATACATCCAATCAGAATCTCCTGCCAGCAGAAAATCTCAAAAAAGAAATTGGTATTGATTTTTCTGTTGGAACAGTAAGGGCTTCAATTACTGGCTTTAAAGAAAACCTGACCAACGGTTTCGGCTTTGCTCGTAAGTACGAATCGGTAAACTACTACACATACAATGCCGATGAAATACCAAATGGCACTGTTCCAGACCTTACAAGTCTAACAAAAAACTACAGAGACTATTTTATTAGCTATTTAGTTCCAGACAATTATATTCGTTCAGAGAAAACAGGCGTAGAGTTTGATTTTCAGCTTGGAAAAATAAAAGCACTACGTAGCAGCTTCACACTCGATGGAGCTTGGTTCAAGACAACACGTGTTTACAGCACTAATCTGATATATGATTTACCAAGCAGCGCAAGCAGCACACAATATGAATATTTAGGCGTTTATGATGCAGGTGAAAGCAAAATAAGTGAACGACTTAATACTAATTTAAGAATGATCACTCACATTCCTGAACTAAGACTAATTGTTTCAACAACACTTCAAATGATCTGGTTCAATAAATATTATTATCCATTCTACGATGAAGTTCCTTTATATCTGGTGAATAAAGATGGAGATAAAATAATTTTTACTGAAGAGATGCGCACCAATCCACAATATGTGCGTTATGTAAATGATAAATTAGATTCTTATTGGGCACAAGAAGTGATGTCTCCACTATTTTTAGCCAATCTTAGAATATCCAAAGAGATATCTGATAATATCCGATTGAGTTTGTTTGTAAACAATTTTACAAATTATCGACCTCTATATCAGTATACCAGATCTCTATCCTATTTAAGAAGAAATCCTTCTATCTATTTTGGTGCAGAACTTAAAATTAAAATTTAATTCATGATGAAAAAAATAATATATTTAATTTCGATTGTATTGCTGGTTTCATCCTGTATGAAAAAACCTGATTACAACAGCTATATTATTGAATTAACAGTTCCTCTAAGTGAGGAGATTACACCCGAAACAGTTAATAATGCCAAAGTAACTTTAATAAATTTACAAAAAGGCTATACCATCGAAGCTTTAATGGATTCTACCGGTGTAATTTTATTTACATCTATTGAGCCTGGCTTTTATAGTGCAACTTTAAGTCATTCTTTTCCTACTGGAGCTTTTACAACAAGTAATTTAAACGGTATGGTTCAGATGGAAGTCTTTTCATCAATAAGTGAAACACTTCCAGTTGTATTAAGTACTTCAAATGCGCTGGTTATTAAAGAATATTATTACAGTGGGTCTCTCACTCCTGCTAGTAAATCATATTATTCTGATCAGTATGTCGAAATTTATAACAATTCCGATATGGTTGTTTTTGCTGATGGAGTTTCAATAATTGAACATGAGTCTTATGGAATAGGAACCAATTATTGGACATTTATGCCAGATAGCATTGTAGCCAGAATGATATGGACAATACCAGGAAGCGGAAACGATTACCCGATTAATCCAGGTCACAGTATCGTATTAGCCAAAGACGCTTTCGATCACAAAGATGATCCCAATGGAAATCCAGATTGCCCCGTAAACTTAGGCAATGCCGATTTCGAATTCTGGGTAGATTATAAGGGTTACGATATCGATTTCAACTCTACAAATATGATAGAGGATCTATTTACCTTCAGAGGAAGTGATATAGCGTTTCACGTAAGAGGAGGAAGTGCAATTGCTTTAGTTAATATTGCAATAGACCCGGTTGAACGACGTAATTATATCGATAATAATTTAGTTCGAAAATCATCATATTCTACCAGATGGTATGGACGGATTGCCAATACAATGGTTATTGATGCGGTTGAAGTTGTCTTTGACGAAGCACATGCGGAATACAAACGTATGCCTCTTGTTTTGGATGCCGGTTATACCTATGTTCCAGCTGGATCAAAATCCGGAAAATGCTTGCGTCGTAAAATTGAAACAATCATTAACGGCAGAACTGTTTATCAGGATACTAATAATTCAACTGAAGATTTTTTAAAAGATAGTGACCCAAAACCTTGGATTTATGAATAAAAGGAACTTTTTATCAATCGTATTCATCTTAAATATGGGATTGACTCTAATGGCGAGTTCTGACACTTTACAAAGAACATCTTTGCATTCGTTTGAACTAATTAGTTTACAAAACCCTTGGTTAATTTCAAGCAATCCCGCCGCACTAAGTCAAATGAATCTGTCTTTAGTCGGAATAATGAATGCTCGTTATGGCAACGAAGATGGCAGCTTTAAGCGCGTACAACAAGGTGATAAATTGAATACATATCAATTTACAACTTTTTCATATTCCCAAATTAAAGACATTAGCCTATATGGCGGTTTTAACTACGAAAAAAGCTTTGAAAAGGGTCTCGATTATTCAAATGTAAATGATCCTTTTCGCTTAACACCTTATCAGGTTATCGACACCATTGGAAATGACACTTACGACCGCGAGTTTTTTAGCGCTGGTGGAGGTTTGTCAAAACCCTTTGGAGATCGATTAACATTAGGATTATCAGGTGATTTTAAGGTGGGATTGGCTTCGCAAAACAAAGATCCACGCCCTCGAAATAAAGTTTTTTATATGACCTTGTCGCCCGGAATGATCTATAATTTAGGTAAATTTAAATTGGGACTCAATTTCTTATATAAATATTACAATGAAGAAATTGAAATTTCAATAGTCAGGTCCAATACAACAGCCGCCTTTTTTACAGCTCACGGATTGGGCATGGCTACCTATCACGAAGCTGGATCTTTCAACAGATTATACAAAAGAAACAGCAAAGGATTTGATATTCAGCTAGCTTATGAAAATTCAAAAATCAGATCCGTCAACGGAAGCCGCCTCCTCTATCACGAGGAAACTGCAGGCGACGGAAGAAAGGCGTCTAACGCTTCCTGGGCCTACCTTAAAAAAGATTCCAGACTCAATGCAATTCAATTTGACCTGTATAATCAAACAAGCTTTCTCCATACTGACAATATTCAATCTTTTGGCTATTCGCTAAATATAAATACTGTACTTGGAACAGAAATAATTCAACGTTTGGAACAGGTAAATGACCTGGAATTAGACGACTGGATTACCTATGACGAAGAAGAAAAATACGGAGCTGAAGATGTTAAGCTAAATGTTTACTATCAGTTTTATAAATTAAAAAATAACAAACAAAAAAACTTCAACCTTAATTTGCACGCTGATTATCATAGTTTTATAGAAAATTATTTCGTCCCTAATCAGGAAGAATACTATAAAAATCTTGCTTTTGGCGTTTCTTTCGACAAGAATTTTTATCATCACAAGAAATCCTTATCACTTGGATTAAAGCTTAAATATAAAATGAATCTTGAAGGAGCTCAGAATTTTAGCGATTTCACATATATCGCAGAAAGAATCTTTGTTCCCGATTTTGAATTTCTCTCATGCAATTACATAGCTCCAGGGCTTAACGTTGCATACGAGATACCACTAAGAAAAATATTTGATCAACTTTTTATAAATTCAACCGTTGATTTATATTTTGGGAATAACGGCCAATCCCGAACTATTTTCAACATAAGTACAGGTGTAACTTTTTAAAAAATAATTTATGAGTAATGTAATAGAATGTAACAATCTCACCCATTACTATGGGAAGAAGCTTGTCTACGAAAACCTGAATATACACGTTAAAGAAGGGAGTATATTAGGTTTGCTGGGAAAGAATGGTGCGGGGAAAACAACCACAATCAATATTCTTAATGGATTTTTGCAACCACGAAGTGGTGAATGTTTGATTTTTGGAGAAAATACCCAAAAACTTACTCCTAAAACCAAAGGCCGTATTGGATTCCTGATTGAAGGACATATTCAATATTCATTTATGAATATCCATCAAATAGAAAAATTTTATTCAGGATTTTATCCAGGTTGGAATAATAAGCCCTATTGGGATTTAATGTCAAAACTTAAAGTTGGTGCTAATCAAAAAATATCAAGCATGTCTTGCGGACAAAGATCGCAAGTAGCTTTGGGACTAATTTTAGCACAAGATCCTGACTTATTAATTCTGGATGACTTTTCTATGGGTTTAGATCCAGGATATCGACGCCTGTTTATAGACTATTTGCGCGCCTATGCAAAAGCGGAGAATAAAACTATTTTTACAACTTCTCATATCATTTCCGATATGGAAAGACTAATTGACGATGTGTTAATTATGGACTACAATCGTGTATTGACTCAATGCCCTGTGGGAGATTTTATGCGCGATTTTAAACAATTTAATTTCGATCTTCTTAACGATAAAGTTGACCTTTCGAAAGAGAAATTTGTTGCCAATTTCGAAAAAGTCAAAAACAAGGTGGAGCTTTATACTTATGAATCGGAAGAGTTTGTTAAAAAATACTTGAATGAGAAAGGAATTGAAACTCGTAACTTCCAACAAGTAACAATGAGTCTGGAGGATGCGTTTATTGGACTAACTGGAAAATATTAAAATTATGTGGAAATCAATGATATACAAAGAATGGCTAAAAATCAGATGGTTTTTGGCTGGGTCGATATTGGTAGGTCTTTTAGCTGTCGCCTATATTTTTATGAACGCACAAAGAGCAATAACATTTCAAGGAGCCAATAATTTATGGTATCTTATCTTGTTCCAAAACTATCAGTTTTATTCAATGCTCAAATATATTCCACTTCTAATTGGAGCAGGAATTGGTGTTGCCCAATATTTTCCGGAAACCGTTAATAAACGAATTAAATTAACTTTTCACTTACCTCTTTTGGAAAATAACGCCATGCTTATGATGTTAGGTGCAGGGTTGGTAAGTCTGCTTATTTCTTTTATCCTTATTATTATAGCTTTTTGGGGATTAAGTATAACCTTTTTTGGTGATGAAATGTCAAGCGCTGCCATTACTACCATTTTTCCTTGGTTTTTAGCTGGCCTAGCGGCTTATTTTCTGGTAGCATTAATTGTGATGGAACCACTTTGGAAATATCGCATTTTTTATGCCTTAATAGCTTTGATTTTTGTGCCCTTATATCTCAATTATGGGATGGCCGGCGCTTATGCACCAATCAATCTAAAACTAGCTTTACTTACAATATTAATTAGTGTTTCAATGCTGTTTTCAGCGTATCGATTCAGGAAAGGAGAAATGTAGAAAATGAAGAATATTAGCAGATATAGTTTAATTTTAATTGCCATTTTATCACTAATGGTAATATTACCGTGGTTATTCTGGCTCACTTTTGAAAAACCAATTAGGG
>Ga0307991_1001931_pt1 | contig 14241 bp, 18 predicted proteins | sample EllFjometagen131_FD_203146 | JGI IMG/M metagenome (GOLD analysis project Ga0307991, IMG submission 203146) | Marine microbial communities from Ellis Fjord, Antarctic Ocean - #131 | ecosystem: Environmental > Aquatic > Marine > Unclassified | place: Southern Ocean | collected 2014-10-08
AGAGGATGTTCGTAAATGTTTTGTTGTTGGGATGAACGAATATATCAGCAAGCCATTCTCCCCTGAAAAATTAATTGAAGTTATTCAAAAGCATATAGAAGTTGAACTTTAATAAATAAAAAAAGCCATCCTTTGTTTAAAGAATGGCTTTTGATATAAATAATTTCTTGTTTATGCTAATGCAAAACGTTTGAAATTGCTAACAGTCAGATCTTTATCAAAACTTTTTAAGTGAGCGCTAACGCTTGTCTTTGTTCCTTTAATAAAATCCTGATTTAACAGAGTGCTTTCTTTGAAGAATTTGTTCAATTTTCCTGCAGCAATTTTTTCAACCAATTCTTCAGGTTTTCCTTCTTGACGAATTACATCGCGGAAAACATCTAATTCACGATCGATAATTGCTTGATCAACAGAAGACTGATCAACAGAAATAGGACTCATAGCTGCAATTTGCATAGCCATATCTTTTCCAATTTCAGCAACATCATCAATTACTTTGTTAAGGGCAACAATAGTTGCAATTCGGTTTCCTGGATGAATATAAGAAGAAAGGAATGCATCTTCAAGAACAGCATAAGCTCCTAATTCAATTTTTTCTCCAATTTTTCCGATTTGATCAAGTAAAGAATCTTTTACTAAAACGCCGTTTAAGCTTAAAGCCAACACTTCGTCACTTGTTTTTGCTTTATTGGCAATTGCAAGATCAAGAACACTTTGAGCATAAATTACAAAAGCTTCGTTTTTAGCAACGAAATCAGTTTCGCAATTAATCATTATTGCAGCTCCAAATGTTTTATTGTCATTAACTTTAGATAATACTACACCTTCGGCAGCATCACGGTCGGAACGGTTAGCAGCAACTTTTTGGCCTTTTTTGCGTAAAAAGTCAATTGCTTTCTCCATATCACCGTCGCTTTCAACCAATGCCTTTTTGCAATCCATCATGCCGGCACCGGTTTGTTTTCTTAATTTATTTACTTCAGCAGCAGTTATATTAGCCATTTGTGTGTCTTATTTAATTTATTTTGTTGATTTAATTTCTGATTTATCCTCAGCTTTTGGCTTGGCAATCCTTTTCCGTGGTCGTTTTACAGTATCTTTATCTTCAGCTGCTTCAACTAAGTTCTTTTTTTCTTCAGCTTCCAGACTTTTCTCACGATTATCGGCTTCTTCTTTGTCATTTGTGAGTTTTCTTTCCATCATACCTTCTTCAATGGCTTTTGTCATTATATCAATGATCAAAGCAATTGATTTTGAAGCATCATCGTTTGCTGGAATTGGGAAGTCAACTAAAGTTGGGTCACTATTTGTGTCCACAATAGCAAATGTGGGGATGTTTAATTTACGAGCTTCAGCAATAGCGATTTTCTCTTTGATGATATCAACCACAAATAATGCTGAGGGTAAACGATTTAAATCAGAAATACTACCTAAGTTTTTTTCCAGTTTTGCACGCTCACGAGTAATTTGTAAACGCTCACGCTTGGAAAGATTCATATATTGGGGAGTAGTAGCCATTTTATCGATAGAAGTCATTTTTTTAACAGCTTTACGAATAGTTGTAAAGTTTGTTAACATTCCACCTGGCCAGCGCTCAGTTACGTAAGGCATGTTTATTTTTGCGATTTTTTCAGAAACAATTTCTTTTGCTTGTTTTTTTGTAGCTACAAACAAAACTTTCTTACCTGATTTTGCAATTTGCTTAATTGCATTGGCAGCTTCTTCCAGTTTTGCCTGAGTTTTGAAAAGATCGATAATGTGAATACCGTTGCGCTCCATAAAAATATAAGGAGCCATATTTGGATTCCACTTTCTTTTTAAGTGACCGAAATGCACACCTGCATCTAATAATTGGTCAAATTCTACTTTTGCCATTTTTTGTTTTTGTTTACATTCTTTAATAACGCAATTACTAAGTAGCTCTGAATAAACAGAAGTCTCAATAATTTAGATACTAAACAATTATTAATAAATAGTTTAACGCTTGCTGAACTGAAACTTCTTACGAGCTTTTGGTTGGCCTGGTTTTTTACGTTCCACCATACGAGGGTCACGTGTCATTAAACCTTTTGCTTTCAAAGCTGGTTTGAATTCTGGATCAATTTTTACCAATGCACGGGCAATACCTAAACGTAAAGCTTCTGCTTGTCCGTTAATTCCACCACCATCTAAATTGGCAACAACATCGTATTTTCCAACTGTATCAGATAATTCAAAAGCTTGCTGAGCAACAAATTGCAAAATCCCGGTAGGGAAATAAGTTTTGAAATCTTTTTTGTTAACAGTGATTTGACCAGTGCCCTCTTTTAAATAAACACGAGCTATGGCTTTTTTTCTTCTGCCTAAGGAATTGATGATATCCATAATTACTTGATTGTATTTAAGTTAATAGCTTTAGGATTTTGACCGGCATGTGGATGTTCAGTTCCAGCATATACATTTAAATTGCGGAATAGCTGAGCTCCAAGTCTGTTTTTGGGAAGCATACCCTTTACCGCTTTTTCAACCATGGCAAATGGCTTACTCGCCATTACCTCATTAGCTGTTTTGGTACGTTGTCCCCCAGGATAACCTGTGTGACGCATGTAGATTTTTTGATCCCATTTATTTCCTGTCAAACGAATTTTATCGGCATTGATAATCACTACATAATCACCACAATCAACGTGAGGAGTAAAGTAGGGTTTGTTCTTGCCGCGTAGAATATTCGCTACCTTCGAAGCCAATCTACCTAAAATTTCATTTTCAGCATCAATAAGTAACCATTCTTTTTCAACGGTTTGCTTATTTGCACTTTGTGTTTTGTAACTTAATGTATTCATTTACAATTATTTTACTTGTTGAATCTGTCCATCCTCAAAATGGGCTGCAAAAATAGAAACAAAAGCAGGAATTACCAAATTTTCAGAGACTTAATTCGAGATAAACTTAACCATTTCATTTATCTTGTCGTATCGCTCTTCTAATGGCCTCTTATGCCTATTAATCAGATTCTTGTTGTTACTAATTAATTAAATTAAAATCAATCAGGGTGCTGTTGTACTAGCGGGCGCAAAATTACAAAGATATTTTACAATTCAAACGATTTAATTGAAGCATTTTTCAAATTATAACAAAAAATATTTAAAGGCTTTTTTTGATATAAAAGCTGAAATTTAGATCTTTTTTCTTTTCTAAATAAGCACATAAAATATTTGTAATAATCACTAAATAAGATAGATACAAGCAGTTGTTATTTAGAATGACTATAAATTTAATGTTGAATAAATTCATTGTGAATAATATAACAGTAATTACAATATATTTGTGAAAAATATAACAGTAAAAAACTTTATCATGGTTCAGACGGAAAATTTGATACAAGAACTTATAAAAAAGCACGGGAATAAGCGTACAAGCCTGTTGCCGATTTTGCAAGATGTAGTTGAGCGAGAACGCTATCTTTCAGAATATGCAATGGTTGAAGTGGCGAAAGCTCTGGATGTTTCATCTGCAGAAGTATACGGAACTGCTTCTTTCTATACCTTTTTGTATACAAAACCAATGGGTAAGAACATTATTCGGGTATGCAAAACCATTAGCTGTAAAATGGCTGGTAAAGAAGAGCTTGTAAAAGCACTGGAGAAAGTATTAAAAATTAAAATGGGTGAAACTACCCGCGATATGCAATTCTCTTTAACTGAAAGCAATTGCTTAGGGTGGTGTCACAAAGGGCCGGTAATGCTTATCAACGATACGGTATACACTGAAATAACACCTGAAAAAGCGGTAGAAGTTATATGTGCTATCGATCCAAAACACCTTACAAATCTTTAGACTATGAATAAGAAAGAATTAAAAAGAGTAGATATTATTTTTGACTGCGCCAATTGCGAGCCACTTGAAATAGTCAAAAAAGCCCTGGCAATGAAGCCTGACGAAATTATTGATCAAATTATCAGCTCTGGTTTAAAAGGTAGAGGTGGAGCTGGGTTTCCAACAGGGTTAAAATGGAAACTTGCAAAAGAAGAAAAAAGCGATACAAAATATGTTATCTGTAATGCAGATGAGGGCGAACCCGGCACCTTTAAAGATCGCGAAATATTGGATGTTGTTCCCAGTAAAGTTTTAGTTGGCATGTGTATTTGTGCTTATGCCATCGGAGCTAAAGAAGGATTTGTTTATCTGAGAAATGAATATAACTTCTTATTAAAGGATTTAATTCCTCTGATTGAAAAGTTCAATAAAAATATCCAAAAATTAGGATTGGACTTTCATATTAAAGTTTTCTCAGGAAGCGGAGCTTATATATGTGGTGAAGAAAGCGCTCTTTTCGAATCGATGGAAGGAAAACGTGGAGAACCCAGAAACAAGCCTCCTTATCCAACTAAAGTTGGTTACAATGGAAAACCAACTGTAATTAATAATGTGGAAACATTAGTGTATTGCACAATGATTGTTCGAATAGGTGTTGAGCCCTTTAAAAAATTAGGGACAAACGATTCACGCGGGTCAAAAGTTTTCTCTGTTTCAGGTGATACATCTAAAGCCGGAATTTATGAACTGGAGCTAGGTGTCGGCGTTGATGAATTTGTGAATGAATTTGGAAATGGCGATACCAAGGCTGTTCAAGTTGGAGGAGCTTCTGGTCACTGTGTCCCGCGAAAAGATTTTAAAAATAAAATAATTGGATTTGAGGGCATTCCAACGGGGGGCTCTATGATGATTTTTAATTCCTCCCGTTCAATGTATAATGTTCTTAAGGATTATCTGGAATTTTTTGAAGAAGAATCTTGTGGACAGTGCACTCCTTGCCGAGTTGGAACTCAGCAGCTTTTAAAAGGAATTGAGGCGGTAAAACATGGCGAAAAGCCATCTTCCTACTTAAATCAATTATTAAAACTAACAGAAACCATGAGAGTGGCTTCAAAATGTGGTTTGGGACAATCAGTTCATAATTCGTTTTCTTCCATAGTGAAGAATTTTCGTGAAGAAATGATTTACTAATTTTAAAGAAAGGAAAACAATGTCAAAGATAAATTTAACCATCGACAATAAAAAAGTATCCATCGAAAAAGGAAAAACGATATTGGATGCTGCGAAAAAAATTAATGTACATATTCCCACTCTATGTCATCACGAGGATTTATGCGTAGCTGGAAACTGCCGTGTTTGTGTTGTTGAAGTAGAAGGCCAAAAAGTTTTATCTGCTTCTTGTGCAATTCCTGCCGAAGAGGGTATGGTCATCAAGACAAATACACCAAAAGTTCGAAATGCCCGTAAAGATATTGTGGCACTTTTAGTTTCGGAACACAATACGCAATGTACCACTTGCTACCGAAGCATGAATTGCGAATTGCAGGAGCTTTCTGCCGAGTATAATATCGACAACAATCGCTATTTGAGTGTTTTAAAACCCAATATTGAAATCGATCGTTCATCTTGGTCTATTGAAAAAGACGATAGTAAGTGTGTTCGATGTCAGCGCTGCGTAAGAACTTGTGCCGAGTTGCAGCATGTAAATGCACTTACGGTTAGTGGAAAAGGAAAAGCCATGAAAATCTCAACTTTTATGGATTTACCTTTAAATGAGGCCGTTTGTACAAATTGCGGACAATGTGTAATCCACTGTCCTACAGGTGCTCTGACTGAAAGGCGCTATTACGATCGCGTTTGGGAAGCCATCGGAGATGAGAAAAAGCATGTCGTAATGAATACGGCGCCATCTGTACGTGTCGCCATTGGTGAAATGTTAGGTTATCCTGTAGGTAGTAGAGTTACCGGAAAAATGGTAACCGCTATGAAGCGTATGGGTGTAGATTCAGTTTTAGACACCGATTTTACTGCCGATTTAACCATTATCGAAGAAGGTAACGAACTTTTGCAACGCTTGAAAAAAGCACTGGTTGATAAGGATGCAAGCATCAAATTACCAATGATTACTTCGTGTTCTCCTGGTTGGGTGAAATTTATTGAGCATATTTTCCCAGAACATTTGGGTCATCTGTCAACTTGTAAATCGCCTCAACAAATGTTTGGTGCTTTATCAAAAACTTATTATGCAGAGAAAAAAGGAATTGATCCAAAAGATATAGTAAGTGTCGCCATTATGCCATGTGCAGCAAAGAAATTTGAGGCCAGACGTCCTGAAATGAAAGATAGTGGCTACCGCGATATAGATGCCGGTTTAACTACGCGCGAATTAGGTCATATGATCAAGCAGGCAGGCTTAAACTTTTCTGACCTTGAAGATGGCACTTTCGACAGCATTATGGGTGAATCGACTGGTGCCGGAGTTCTTTTTGGCGCTACTGGAGGTGTTATGGAAGCGGCATTACGTACTGCATATGAGGTAGTTACAGGAAGAGAAGTGCCTTTTGATAATTTGAATATTTTACCTGTACGCGGTATGGAAGGCATTAAAGATGCAGCCATAAAAATTGAAGGTTGTTTACCTGAATGGAGTTTTCTGGAAGGTGTTGAGCTTAAAGTTGCAGTTGCTCATGGATTGATAAATGCCAGACAAATAATGGATCAGGTAGCTGCAGGAGAATCGCCTTATCATTTCATTGAAGTGATGGCCTGTCCGGGTGGTTGTATTGGAGGTGGTGGTCAGCCCATTCCTACCAATGAGGAAATTCGCTTGAAAAGAGCAGCCGCCATTTATGAAGAAGATATGGGTATGCCTATGCGAAAATCGCACGAAAATCCTGAGATAATAAAAATCTATAAGGAGTTTTTAAAAGAACCTTTAGGCCATGTATCACATCAATTACTGCATACAACCTACAAAAAGAGGAACCACTATTAGTGTTTATTTTTTTTGATAACGAAACCCCGTTTTTTAGCGGGGTTTTCTTTTTCTATAATTCTACAAGCTCTGCAAATTCAAGATCGGATTCTTTCCATAATGCTTTTCCCTGATACGCATTCATAAGTTGCGCTATGGCGAGTACATCGTTCTGACAATATTCAGCAATTCGTTTTACATCATCTTCTTTCCAAAAAACGGCATTCACCTGACTGCCATTAATATCTGACTTAGGCGATGGAATCTCGAAAATAGCTGTTAACAAATCAAGCGATGTATAATGCTTATAATCGCCAAATTTCCACAATTCCATGGTGTCGAGGTGCTTTATTTCCCATGGTTTTTTGCCTGCAATATTCAAAAGTTTGGGCAGTTTTATTTGATTTACCAAGAGTCTTCGGGCAATGTATGGAAAATCAAATTCTTTTCCATTGTGAGCGCATAGCAAATCATTTTCTTTGTAAAAATGTTTATTGAGCATTTCGGCAAAAGAGCTAAGCAATGCTTTTTCGTTAGGCCCAAAAAAGGATTTAATTCGAAATTTCTGAAGTTTCTTTTCAAAATAGCCAATAGAAATACAAACTATTTTGCCAAATTCGGCATAAATTCCAGCTCGCTCATAGAGTTCTTCGGCTGTTATTTCTTCGTTTTTTGAAAGAAGTGCCGCTTTTTTATTCCACAATAATTGTAGCCGCTCAGGCATTTCGAGATAACTTGGAAATTCGGCTACTGTTTCAATATCAAGGAAAATAATTTGTTTGTTATGTAAATGGGTCAGCATAAGGCGATTAATTTTTATAAAGATACAAAAAAACTTAGCCTATTTTTGCATTCATGAAAAATCGTGAAATCAGGATTACTGAAGATGGAAGTACAACGCTTGAACTGATTGGGCTGAATGAGCATTTTCATTCGACCCATGGAGCTATTCAAGAATCGATGCATATTTTTATCCAAAACGGATTGCTGCAAAAGGCAAAAGAAAAAAGAGAGCTTCGTATTTTTGAAATGGGATTTGGAACGGGCCTCAATGCCTTATTGACTCTGATTGAATCTTCGAAAAATAATTTGATAATAGATTATTTAACCATTGAAGCTTATCCTGTTGAAATAGAGCTTATTAAGCAATTAAATTTTCCACAACAGTTATATTTAGAAGAGTTAGAAAAACATAATTTTTACAAGCTCCACACTTCGCTGTGGAATCAGAAAACAGAAATTTCACCCAACTTCCATTTTGAAAAACAAAATTTAAAACTGGAAGAAATCAGTTTGGAAGCAGAAGCTATTGATCTGGTTTATTTCGATGCTTTTAATCCTGATTTACAGCCAGACTTATGGACGGAAGAGGTTTTTAGTAAAATTTATTTTGCAATGAAACCGGCAGGAATTTTAATGACTTATTCTGCCAAAGGAAAAGTGAAACGAGCCTTAAAATCAGCAGGCTTTATTTTAAATTCTTTGCCAGGACCTATTGGGAAAAGAGAAATTACGCAAGCAGTTAAAATCTAAGAATATGACAAATTTGCGTTCTTTGCGTTCCGATAGTTATCGGAATCCTGGCGGCCTTGGCGTTTAACTATTTGATATTTTAAACGCAATGTACGCAAAGTTTAACGCAAGGGACGCAAGTTATTGGGTTTTCATTAATGAATAAACTCACCTAACTTCAAATCCAATCCATTCACGCAAAGGTAGTTCCTGAATAGCAGTTTTTGAAACCCTCGCCCAGCTTGGCCCTTGTTTGCACCAATCGATAAATGTTTCAATATCAATTGTTTCACTAGAGGCTTCCATATAAACAGAACCGTCTGATTGATTCTGAACAAAACCATTTACATTACAATCTAAAGCTTTCTTTTTTGCATAGTAGCGAAATCCGACACCTTGTACTCTTCCGAAAACTTGTATGCTAACTGTTTTTTTCATTAATAGTATTCAAAATTTTATTTAGTGAAATTTAGAAATTTGGAGTTTTTTACCATAAGTATTACTGTGTGAGTGGCCTCGTTTTTTTTCGCCACAAAAGCACTAAAATGCCAAATCGCAAAAAATTATTCTCCCAAACGATAGCTCATTTGATTGTCAATTTTCTCAAAAAGTTTAGCTGGATGATAAGTACGCCAATCCAAATAATCAAACTCACCTCCAAAAGAAATATAATAATCCAAACGAGCCGATTCTATTTCCTGTAAATTATGACCCAGAAAATTTAAACCGACTATCCATCCATCTTCCAGATTATCAAACCATTCCTGATAATAACTATCATCATCGGCATGAAAATTCAAGACGTTTTCCCCAATCATAATAAACTTTTGAATTCCTGCTTCTATCATTTCCTCCACCACATTCCTGTATAGATACATAATGTCGTTATACAAAATATCGTTCCATTCACCTATAAATTCCCATATAGTAAAACCCAATTCATAATTTGTATAGAGAATTTTCATATACAAAGTCAATGATCCAAATTCGTCCCATTGAGGGTGGATATAGGTATTGTATATGTGATTATTGAGCATAACCTCGTTATACTCACGACCAAAAAAAGGAGAATTTTCGTCAGTTTCAGCGGTATAAATTTCGCGCCAATTGTAATATGGTTCGAGTTCAATCATTCTATTTTTCGCTAACCCAGATTTCTTGCAAACTTAATAAGCCCCCTTGATAACGCGCCTTAATAAAATCTACCAGAGGAATTAATTTCTCCAGATCATCAACAATCGATATTACGACAGGCAAATCAGCCGAAAGGCGTAAAATTTCTGAAGTGTGAATTTGATGTCGACTGCCAAACCCGCCTTTGGTTTGCATAATCGTTGCGCCTGGAATATGCAGATTATGAGCGTGTTCTACGATAATTCTGCATAAACTTTGCCCCTGATACGAATCGCTTTCGTTTAAAATGACGCGCAATTCCATTTTTTTTACAAAGCCTTCCATAATTAATGGATTTGATTAACAATATATTGAGCTATAACATAACCCAAATATACAAAAATCAGACCCAGTATATTTGCTCCGGCAAGATTTATCAATGCAAATTTTATATCGCCATCCTTAAAAAGGTTTAAACTTTCAAACATAAAAGTAGAGAAAGTGGTAAAACTACCCAACAGGCCGATAAATAAAAATAGTTTTAAGTTTTCGGGAATATTCTCTTTGCCAAGAAGAATAAAGCCAAAGCCAATCAGGAAAGATCCTAAAAGATTTACAAACAAAGTGCCAAGTGGAAAAGTCCCCCAATAAAATTTATGTGGGATTCCTGACAATACATACCTTAAAACGGCTCCAATTATTCCTCCAAAAGAGATATACAGTAGTTTTATCATAAAATTTTTTTAAGGCTCAAAGATACAAAGTTTCGCTTTTCATAAAATTCTGTACTTTCTGCTTATGAATTTGTAATTTTGCGTATCCAAATTAAAGGCAATGAATACAACCCAATTTCAAAAACAAATTTTAGCGGGAATTCCTGAAGAATTACCACAGCTAAAAAAATATGATCAGGAAATAAATCACGCCCCTATACGAAAAGATATTCTGAGCAAAGAAGAAAAAAAGCTGGCACTCAAAAACGCTTTGCGTTATTTTGATGTGAAACATCATCCTGTTTTAGCTCCTGAATTTGCTGATGAATTAAAAAAATACGGTCGTATTTATATGTATCGCTACCGCCCTGATTATGAAATACATGCTCGGCATATCAACGATTTTCCGCATCAATCGAAACAAGCAGCTGCCATTATGCTGATGATTCAAAATAATCTCGATTATGCCGTGGCTCAGCATCCACACGAGTTAATTACTTATGGCGGAAATGGTGCCGTTTTCCAAAACTGGGCACAGTATTTACTAACCATGCAGTATCTTGCTACTATGACTGATGAACAAACATTAGTCATGTATTCAGGTCACTCAATGGGTCTTTTTCCTTCGCATAAAGATGCGCCAAGGGTTGTGGTAACGAATGGCATGGTAATCCCTAACTATTCTAAACCCGACGATTGGGAAAAATTTAATGCTTTAGGCGTTTCACAATATGGACAAATGACAGCTGGATCGTTTATGTATATCGGGCCGCAAGGGATTGTTCATGGCACCACAATAACGGTTATGAATGCCGCTCGAAAAGTTGCCAAAAATAATGAAGATCCTTTTGCGGGAAAGCTGTTTCTAACTTCTGGATTAGGCGGCATGTCAGGCGCTCAACCAAAAGCAGGGAATATTGCCAAAGTAATTTCCGTAACGGCCGAAGTAAACCCAAAAGCATCCCATATGCGTTATTCTCAAGGTTGGGTGGATGAGGTTTTTGAAGATTTGGATTTGTTGGCCGAAAGGGTTAAAAAAGCCAAAGCAAATAAAGAAGTTGTTTCAATTGCTTATCAAGGCAATATTGTGGATGTCTGGGAAAAATTTGATACAGAAAATATTTTTGTTGATTTGGGCTCCGATCAGACTTCACTTCACAATCCTTGGGCAGGAGGCTATTATCCTGTTGGATATTCTTTGGAAGAATCTTTGGAAATGATGGTGCATCAGCCTGATTTATTCAAGGAAAAAGTGCAGGAATCATTACGCCGACAAGCAAAAGCAATCAACAAGCATACAAGCAAAGGTACTTATTTCTTCGATTACGGAAATGCATTTCTCCTGGAAGCATCACGTGCTGGAGCCGACGTGATGGCTGCTGACGGAATCAAGTTTCGCTATCCATCATATGTTCAAGATATTATGGGGCCTCTTTTCTTCGACTATGGGTTTGGTCCTTTCCGCTGGGTTTGTACTTCAAACGATCCAAAAGACTTGGAAATCAGTGATCAAATTGCTGCCGATATTTTAAATTCGTTGATGCAAAACTCGCCCAAAGAAATCCAAAGCCAGATGGCCGATAATATTCAGTGGATAGAAGGAGCGAAGGCCAACAAATTGGTGGTTGGCTCACAGGCACGCATTCTCTATGCAGACGTTGAAGGAAGAATCAAAATAGCGGAAGCTTTTAATAAGGCTATCGCTGATGGTAAAATTTCTGCTCCAATTGTTTTGGGTCGCGATCATCACGATGTCTCAGGTACGGATTCTCCTTATCGTGAAACTTCCAATATTTACGATGGCTCTTCGTTTACTGCGGATATGGCCATTCAAAATGTAATTGGCGATGCTTTCCGAGGAGCTACCTGGGTAAGTATTCACAATGGAGGTGGAGTTGGCTGGGGAGAAGTAATCAACGGTGGATTTGGAATGCTATTGGATGGTACAGCCGATGCAGATCGCAGATTAAAATCGATGTTGTATTGGGATGTGAATAATGGAATTAGCAGAAGAAGCTGGGCACGAAATGAGGGTGCTGTTTTCGCAGCCAAAAGGGCAATGAAAGAAAATCCGAATTTAAAAGTCACGCTTCCAAACTTTGCCGACGATCAATTGATCGAAGGTTTGTTTTAATTTAAACAATAAGATTATGGGAAATTTTTCTAGACGGATAAAATCAACGTTTAGTAGTCAAAGAAAAGTGTGGCAACTATTTGCTGCATCGGTTGGTGCTGAATATGTTGATAACGGGATGTTTAAACCTGCAGTGATTACCAAAAAATTTGATGGAGGGGAATTAGTTCTTGATTCATACAGTAAGATGAAAGGAAGAGCTCATGTAACATATACTCGTTTTCAAACTCAATGCGTCAACCCAAATAATCTTCAATTTCGAATTGATAGAAAAACTTTTCTGAACAGTAAAGCTCCCAAAGGATTAGAAAAGGCAATTACCGAATATGAAGATTTTGATCGCTTGTTTAGACTTTTTGTTTTACAAAAGCGTGAAATAAAAAGACTTTTAAATAGAAGAATTCTTAGAGACATTGCTATGCAGCAGCCTTTTCGAGATCTTCGCATTGAGCTGGTTGAAAATAATTTAGTGCTTCGTATTACGCCTTTAAATAAGGATTTGATTCAGCTTAAATCGCTTTTTAAACTGATGGAAACGCTTCGTGATCAATTTAATACAGGATTTCAATAAGCCATCTATTGAGACATAAGGAACAAAATTAAATTTCTCTGAGTTCCTCTGTGTCTTCTTTGTGGAACTTTGTGAAATAGCATCTCTGACTTATGCATTTCTGAAAGAATGCTTTTTCCTTGCGGCCTGGAGTAATCAATCATATCACAAAATATTTTTTAATCAGAATTAATTCCAATTCTTTTACCTTTGTCGATATGAAAAAAATCTGTGTTTTTTGTGGTTCCAGTATGGGCTTTGATGAGATATATCGGCTGAAAGCTCTTGAATTGGCTGATTATTTTATTGATAAAGGACATACACTCATCTATGGTGGTGCCAATGTAGGCTTAATGAAAGTGATTGCCGATCGCATGTTAGAAGCAGGAAGTGAAGTCATAGGGGTGATGCCTCAATATTTGGTTGATAAAGAAGTTTCTCATCAGGGACTTACAAAATTGCATATTGTTGAAAGTATGGCTGAGCGGAAAAATCTGTTGATTCAAATTTCAGATGCTTTTATTGCTATGCCCGGCGGTTTTGGAACACTTGATGAGTTGGCCGAAGTCCTTGTTTTAGATCAATTGCAGATTATCTCCAAACCGCTTGGATTGTATAATGTGAACGGCTATTTCGACAAACTACTGCAGTTTATCGAACTCGGCGTTACAGAGGGTTTTATAAGAGAAGAACATCGAAAAAATGCGTTTTCGCATGCAAATCCAAAAGAATTATGCAAGATGCTTTCGAATTATAAATCGATTGAAATGACCAAATGGTTAAAAGATATTAAAACAGAAAGTATTCGATGATCATTATTGGTATCACAGGAACATTAGGTGCAGGCAAAGGCACAATTGTCGATTACTTGATAGAGCAAAAAAACTTTGCCCATTATTCTGTTCGCGCCTATTTGATTCGAGAAATTGAGCGTTTGGGAATGCCTAACAATCGCGATAGCATGACGCATATAGCCAATAAGTTACGTGCTGAAAATACGCCCTCATTTATAACGGACGAATTATTTAAAGAAGCACTTGAGCTTGGCCAAAATGCCATAATCGAAAGCATTCGAACACCCGGCGAAATTGAATCCTTGCGCTCAAAAGGCCGCTTTTTTCTTATCGCTGTGGATGCCGATTCCAAAATCAGATACGAACGAATTGTTGAAAGAGCTTCTGAAACGGATAAGATTTCGTATGATACTTTTTTATCCAATGAGGCGCGTGAAATGAATTCAAAAGATCCCAACAATCAAAATTTAAGGAAATGTATTGAATTGGCCGATTTCGTTTTTGATAATAATGGCGATATGGAAGGACTGCATAATCAAATAGAATCAGCTATTTCTAAAATAATATAATATGAGCAACACATCAAATCCTGAACATATTCGTCCTTCATGGGATGAGTACTTTATCAAACTAGCTGATACTGTGGCTGAAAGAGC
>Ga0307991_1001932_pt1 | contig 14240 bp, 22 predicted proteins | sample EllFjometagen131_FD_203146 | JGI IMG/M metagenome (GOLD analysis project Ga0307991, IMG submission 203146) | Marine microbial communities from Ellis Fjord, Antarctic Ocean - #131 | ecosystem: Environmental > Aquatic > Marine > Unclassified | place: Southern Ocean | collected 2014-10-08
TTTGCTCGCCATTCATATCTTCAGCCAGCCAGACAACCGAAAAACTGCCCCGCCCAATTTCTTTAAGTAATGTATATTTTTCCATACTGTAACAATATTGTTACACTTGAAACAAGTCAAGCTCATATGTAACATATTTGTTGCAGTATTTTCCTGATTTCCTATTCCTGACAGTAAATAACATTTTAAAAGCGTAATAACAGCGACAACATGCCACAATCTAACGATATTATGTTAGATTGTGTCATGTTGTCGTTGTTATAATGCTTTTAAAATGCTAAAAGTATAGGATAAATACATCGAATAGGCCTAATAATCAGCAACTATCATCTTCGTTCTTCTCTTTTTATTAGGCTTATGAGGCATATTTGGCGTATATTTCTTCACCCCACCTGAAACCATTGCGGAGGTCTGCGACCATTCGCAAGGTTTTAGCTGGGAAATCAACATCAACTATTACTTTAGTTCTTCTCTTTTTTATTAGGCGTATAAGGCTTATTTGGCGTATATTTCTTTAAAAAAGGGAAACCGGAATAGCGTTATTTTTTGCATCAAGAGGAAGCAGTTGTTTACATAGACATATCACGCCTCCAAAAGATGGAGTAATGCCTGCTTTTTGCAAAAGATGAAATTGTCTGATATCTTTTTTTGTTGGGTTGGTTGTTTTCTTTATTTCCAAAGGATAAGTATCTCCATTTATCTGGATAAGCAGGTCAATTTCTCCTCCATCCTTAGTTCGGAGATAGAAGATATTTGCAGCGATACCGTTATTAGTAAAATTTTTCAGAATTTCAGATATTACCCATGTCTCAAATATTGCACCACTCAAAGCACCTGTTTCTAAAGTCTGCCAGTTCAGCCAATCAGTAAGATATGCACACAAGCCAGTATCAAGGAAATAAAGTTTGGGACTCTTTATTAGCCTTTTCGTCAGGTTTTTATAGTACGGCTCCATCATATAAATAATTCCTGAAGCCCTGAGTATTGAAAGCCAATTTTCAGCAGTATTTGGCGAAATACCCGAATCACGGGCAAGTTCAGATTTGTTTAGCAATTGTCCTGTTCTGGCAGCAGTAGCTTTTAAAAAACGATAGAAACTCAGCTCATCTCCAATTTGAGATAACGCTCTTACATCTCGTTGGATATATGTCTGGATATAAGAACTATAGAAAACAGATGATTCAGGAGGTGTTTCAGCAAATAAAGCAGGCATCTGACCTTTCTGGATTTTTTCATAAACTGTTTTCAAATTTGGAGCTTTCACTGTATCAAATCGAGCAGTTAATATTTCAGGTAAAGGCAAAAATAGCTTTTGACGTATTGGTGAATTATCAATCTCTGACTGACTAAGCCCATAGAGATTCAGTATCGCTATCCTTCCTGCTAATGATTCTGTAACATTTTTCATTAAGGCAAACTGTTGAGAACCGGTAAGCCAATACTCGCCATTCTTTTTATTATGGTCTATAGCCATTTTGAGATAAGGAAATAATTGTGGAGCATATTGCACCTCATCAATTATCAAAGGTGGAGTAAATCGCTGAAGAAACATCTCTGGATCGTTCACAGCAAGCTGACGTACATTTGGGTCATCGAGAGTAACATATTTACGTTCAGATGTTTTTAAATGCTGCAGTAGTGTTGTTTTACCAACCTGCCGAGCACCAGTGAGCAATAAAGCAGGGAAAGTCTTACTAACCCCAATAATTCTGTCCTCTAAATGTCTTTTGATATACATATAACCGTCCAATTCTCATTATAATTATAAATTAGCCGGTTATTGTCTATTGGCAAGTTTTTTATTTACTCCACTTGAAACCTTGCGAATGGTCGCAAGGTTTTAGCTGGGAGATCAACATTAACTATTAATTTAGTTCTTCTCTTTTTTATTTGTCTTATGAAATATATTTGGCTTATATTTCTTTTACATCAATATCCTGGAAGCAAGTCCGAGAAAACAGGCATAACCTCCTATATCTGTGAGCATTGTGATTATCACACTTGATGCGAGAGCAGGGTCGATTTTTAGAGATTTCAAAATCACGGGAATCAATGAACCCACAAGCCCAGCGATGAACATATTGCATACCATAGCTATTCCTAAAATCGCACCAATGCGAGGGTCATATTTTAGCAGATATGCCAGTAAACACACTAAAGAACCAATGATCATACCATTAATAAATCCTACAGTTATCTCTTTAATTACAGCTTTCCAGGTATTATGAATAGTAAGCTCACCAAGCGCAATACCGCGCGTTATCACCGTAAGTGTCTGAGTACCAGAATTACCACCTAAACCGGCAACAATTGGCATCAATACAGCTAATATACTGAGTTTGGCAATAGTTTGTTCAAATATTCCCACAACCGATGAAATGAGAACTGCGGTAAGTAGATTAAGAGTAAGCCAGGGTAATCGCTTTTTCACTGAATTTATCGGACGCGTAAACACGCGGTCTTCTTCAGTCAAACCCACTAAACGATATGCGTCTTCCGTTGCTTCTTCATCCATAACGTCGATAATATCATCGACTGTGATTCGTCCCAGCAAGCGATTTTGTTTATCAACCACAGGTACAGCATAAATATCATATTTACGAAAGAGACCCGCTACTTTTTCCTGATCCATTTCCACAAAAGCTGTGATAATGGAAGTTTCCATGATCTGTGCCACGATTGATTCATCATTAGCCAACAGCAAATGCCCCACATCAAGAATACCCACCAGTTTACTGTGATCATCAACCACATAAACGTAGTGAATATTTTCCACCTCACTGTAATTTTTCCTTATATCATCTATCACCTGAATACGAGTGAGCTTCTGATTGACGATGATGATCTCAGTCTGCATAAGCCCACCAGCAGATTCTTCTGAATAACTGAGCAGTTGCTGATAATTTGAGCGATCTTCTTCATCCAGAGCAGAAAGTATATCCTCTGAAATTTCATCATCGAGTTCATTAAGCACATCCACCGCTTCATCAGTTTCCATTTCATCGATGATATTGACAAGTCTTTCGGGTTTGATATTTTCCAGAATATCCTGGCGGAATTCATCATGAATTTCAGAGAGCACATCGGAAGCCATTTCTGCATCAAGCAAAGTAAATAGTGTGATATGAAATTCAATAGGTATTTCATTGATAAATTCGGCAACATCGGCAGGATGCTGATCTTTAAGAATGTTTTGCAATTCACTAAGCTGGTCATTTTCAAGGAGCTGGAGCGCTTGATCATAATTAAATGTGATCATGTTACCTCCCAAACAAAAGAAAAAAGGCTGCTCTCGCAAGCAGCCTTTTACTATTTTATAAAGTATCTATTTTGCGAGATCCTCTGCCTTAATGTCATTTGAACCAGCTTCCACGTTTTCACGTTCAACGAATTCAATAACAGCCATCGGCGCGCAATCTCCACGACGATATCCATTTTTAAGGACACGCAAGTATCCACCATTACGGTTCATATAGCCAGGAGCCATTTCATCAAAAACTTTCTTTACGAGAGTACGGTTTCCCAGAACTTTGAAAGCCAGTCTTCTATGATGGACAGATGCTTTTTTTCCATAAGTAATTACTCTTTCAGCAAGCCCACGAACTTCTTTAGCTTTTGCCACAGTAGTATTAATGCGCCCATGAAGAATCAAAGATTTAACCAGGTTACGCATGATTGAATTGCGATGCCCAGTTTCTCTTCCAAATTTTCTACCTCTTACTTTATGTCTCATGTTACTATCCCTATCTTACTGTTACTTTTTTTCTTGCATCCTGGATTTCATTTTCCTTGCCTTCTACATCATAACCCAAATGAAGGTTATATTTTTCCAGCAGGGCATTGATCTCTTCCAGGGATTTCTTACCAAAATTGCGGTACTTCAACATTTCATTATCTGATTTTGCTACCAGTTCACCGATTGAATTGATCTTGGCAGCAGCCAGACAGTTACTGCAACGCACTGATAATTCCAGCTCGTTGACGTTCATACCGAATATTTTTTCCAGTTCTTCCAGTTCCGGATCCATCTTCACTTCTTCAATGTATTCTGGTTCAGATTCAAAAAGCACAACACGGTCATAAAGATCACGCAAAATCTTTGCAGAAAGATATAATGCGTCGCGCGGATTGATGCTACCATCAGAAGTAATTTCCATGACGATCTTATCATAATCAATCTTTTGTCCCACACGCTGCTTTTCAACATTGTAGTTCACCTTAGTGATGGGAGAATAGATAGAATCAACTGAAATCACGCCAACAGGATAATCTTCGCTGATATGTGAAACACCAGGAACATACCCTCTTCCGATACCAACCCAGATTTCCATCCGGAATTCCATATCTTCTGTCATTTCTGCCAGGACGAGGTCCTTATTGATGATTTTCACATCTGCTGTTTCTTCAATTTCTGCGGCAGTGATCTGTCCGAGTCCATTGTGTTCCAGAACAAGTTTTGTTTCCTGAATAGTTTCCGATTTTACCACAAGCTCTTTAAGTCTCATAATGAGATCAATAAAATCAGAATCACATCCCGGAATTGGTACAAATTCGTGATGAAGCCCTTCTATCTTTACATAACGTACTGCCGCACCCTGAATAGCAGAGAGCAGCACACGGCGCAGAGTATTACCAATGGTAGTACCAAAGCCGGGTTCCAAAGGACCAATTTCGAATCTTCCATAAGTGGAAGTAAAACTACTTTCATCAACTTCAACTTTGTCGGGTATCTGTATGGGTTCAAGTAAAGTCATATTACTTTCTCCTTGTTACTTGGAGTAGTACTCAACGATCAATCTTTCGTCAATATTAACCGGGATCTGTTCACGAAGAGGTAACTCAAGGTAAGTTCCCATGAATTTTTCCTTATCTACCTCAAGCCAGGTGTAAGGATTTGCAGAAGCATCCATAGCTTCCTGAATAGCGAGCATATTACGACTTTTCATTTTCACCTCTACCACGTCTCCGGGTTTTACGAGGAATGAAGGGATATCAACTTTTCTGCCATTAACCTGAAAATGACCATGATTAACGAACTGTCTTGACTGCATGATAGTTCTGGAGAATCCCATTCTGTAAACAACGGTATCCAGTCTTCTTTCAAGCAATTGCAGGAGGTTAACACCAGTCATGCCAGTCATTTTGTCAGCTTTAGCGAAATAATTTCTAAATTGGCGTTCCAGAATGAGATAAGTATATCTCAATTTCTGTTTTTCTTTCAAATGTACGCCATAATCAGAAACTCTGCGCCTAAATTTTCCACCATTACCATGCTGTCCTGGAGGATAATTTCTTTTTTCCAGTAAACGGTCAAATTTCGGGTTTCCGTAAATATTCTCACCAAATCGTCTAACGATTTTCCCTTTTGGACCAGTAAATTTTGCCATATCTTAATTCCTTAGATTCTTCTGGTTTTTCTTGGACGACAACCATTATGAGGAATGGGTGTTGCGTCTTTTATCATGGTAACTCTCAGACCATTAGCGTCAAGAGAGCGTATGGCAGCTTCACGACCGCCACCAGGACCACGAACAATCACCTGTACTTTTGTAATACCCAATTCCAAAGCTGCTTTTGCTACTTCTTCTGCAGCTAACTGAGCTGCAAATGGGGTACTTTTCTTTGAACCCTTGTATCCGATCTTACCACCGCTTGACCAAGTCAGCGTATTGCCTGCCAGATCTGCCAGACTTACAATAGTATTATTGAAACTGGAATGGATATGAGCAACTCCCTCATTAAACGAGAGACGAGTTCTTTTTTTCTTTACTCTGTGAGCAGTATTCTTTGCCATATTATTCTCCTATCCCTTCTTCTTGCCAACTGCGGTGCCACGACGGCGTCCACGACGGGTTCGGGCATTAGTATGAGTTCTTTGACCACGAACCGGCATAGATCTTTTATGCCGCATCCCGCGATATGAACCAATTTCCATGAGACGCTTGATGTCCATTGCCATCTGTGTTCTCATTTCACCTTCTACAATGTGTTCAGTTGTAACTATATCCCGTAAGAGTTTTTCCTCTTCCAGAGTAAGGTCTTTTACTTTTCTATCCGGGTCAATACCTGTTCGGTCAAGTATTTTGCTTGCTGTAGTGCGCCCGATACCATAAATATAGGTAAGACCAATAACAACACGCTTGTCTTTTGGTAATTCAACACCTGCTATATGTGCCAAACTATATCCTCCTTATCTGATTTTAACCCTGACGCTGTTTGTGCTTCGGGTTTGAGGGACATATAATCCTGATAATGCCATTTCTTTTTATAACTCTACAATCTTTGCAGATTTTCTTAACGGATGCTTTAACTTTCATCTTCGTTCTCCTATTTATAACGGTAAGTGATCCGACCACGGTTAAGGTCATAAGGAGATAATTCTACTTTTACCTTATCGCCCGGCAATATTCTGATGTAGTGCATCCTTATCTTGCCAGAACTATGAGCTATGATCTCATGTCCGTTTTCTAACTCAACCTTAAACATAGTGTTCGGTAAGGCCTCTTTAACGACACCTTCAACTTCTATAACGCCTTCTTTTGCCATAAATCCCTTCCCTTAATTATAAGGTAGCGTAAGTATTTCCGGCTCATTTTTAGTGACCAGAAGTGTATTTTCAAAATGTGCAGACAGCGTACCATCCGCTGTGAAAAACTCCCAACCACTTTCAACAACTTTGTTCGTGCCAATATTAACCATAGGCTCAATTGACAGTGTCATTCCGGCTTTTAACCGGGGACCTTTTCCTGCGACACCAAAATTCGGAATCATAGGGTCTTCGTGCATATCACGACCAATCCCATGACCTGTTAGGTCATCAGCAATGCTGAAACCCTTTTCTTTTACATACGATCCAATCGCCCAGGAAATATCTCCTACTCGATTGCCTGCTTTAGCCATCTGCATGCCGCGGTCTAATGCTGCACGAGTTACTGCCATTAGTTCCTCGGCTACACTGCTAATCTGTCCTACACCAAAACTGCGAGCACCATCTCCATTAAAGCCATTCTTGTAAGTTCCAACATCTATTCCGATGATGTCACCTTCTTTGAGAATAACCTTTTTTGAAGGTAAGCCATGTACAATGCAGTCATTGACAGATGCACAAATCGCTGATGGGAAAGGCACCAATCCTTGAACCCGATATCCCTTGAAACTTGGAGTCGCACCCTGACTGAGGATAAATTCTTCCGCAATCTGGTTCAATTCCCAGGTACTCACACCCGGTTTTACGTGTCTGCCCATAAGTGCAAGCAGTTCACCTACAATCCGGTTGCTTTCCCGCATCAATTCTATTTCTTTTTTGTTTTTTATAAATATCATAAGATGAATCTTAACGGCTTCTACCGCGTAGTTTACCCTTTTTCATGAATCCGTCATAGTGCCGCATTACAAGATGTGATTCTATTTGCTGTAAAGTATCAAGTGCTACACCGACGATAATGATCAAACCTGTTCCACCGAAGTAGAAAGGCAGATTTGCCCATTTAGCCATAAATTCAGGGAGGATTGCAACGAATGCAAAGAATATTGCTCCAGGAAGCGTGATTCTTGTTAAAACGCTGTTAATATAATCTGCAGTTCTCTTACCAGGTTTTCTTCCTGGAATAAATCCACCATAACTCTTCATATTTTCTGCCATCTCTGTTGGATTGAGTACCATCGCTGTATAGAAATAAGCAAAGAATATTATCATGAGAACATATAATATGGAATATAACCATGCTCCCGGTGACAGAATCGTTACCACGGAATTGGCAAAATCGCTGTCTTTAAAGAATGTTGCTATCGTACGGGGGAACATTAATACTGACTGAGCAAAGATGATTGGAATCACACCTGCTGAGTTTACCTTGAGAGGTATAAATGTACTCTGTCCACCATAAACTTTACGTCCAACTACTCTTTTAGCATATTGTACGGGTATCTTTCGAATACCCTCTGTTACCAGTACTACAGATGCAGTTACCAGTATCATTACCAGAATAACAGCAACAGCGGTAAAAATATTCATAACACCGGCTGAAACCATATTGAACATGTTTATGAATCCTTGTGGATAACGGGCTATGATACCTGCAAAGATAATCAATGAGATACCATTTCCAATTCCATGTTCAGTTATCTGCTCACCAAGCCACATAATTATCATCGTACCTGTTACCATACTCAGTACACAGGTGAAGAGAAATGTAAATCCCGGATTAGCTACTGCTGGACCTGTCGATCCTTCCAGTCCCTGCAAAAACAGTGCGATTCCGATTGAGTTGAAAGAGGCAATAAAAATCGTTCCATAACGGGTGTACTGGTTGATTTTCTTTTGACCTTCAGCTCCTTCTTTACGCAGCTTCTCAAAAAATGGGATTACACTTCCCAGCAACTGGATCACAATTGATGTAGTGATATACGGCATAATACCCAAAGCAAATATTGATGCTCTTTGAAGGTTTCCACCTACAAAAAGGTCAAACATGCTAAACATATTTCCGCTGGCTCCAGCTCCTGCCAGGAATTCTTTTAAGGCTGTTGAATTGATACCCGGTACCGGAACGAAGCTACCAAGACGATAGATAACAAGTATCAACGCTGTGTAGAGAATCTTTTTCTTCAGATCCGGAATCTTGAATATATTACTTATACTGTTAAACACTTTAAATTACCTCCGCTTTCCCACCAAGTTTTTCTATTATCTCTTTGGCAGTTTTAGAGAAGGCATTAGCTTTGACGGTAATTTTCTTGTTAAATTCTTCTTTGCTGTTTGCAAGGATCTTTACGGGTGACTTCTCGTTCTTACGAAGCTTGCGCACCAGATTCAATGCTTCCAGTCTCTCGATATCAAATTCAGTTTCATCAAACTGCATCAAAGTTCCCAGATTTACAATCCGGTTTTCAATGCGGAAAATATTTGTAAAACCTCGTTTAGGTAAACGACGTTGAAGGGGCATCTGACCACCTTCAAACCAGGCTGGAATTGTGCCACCGGAACGTGATTTCTGTCCCTTGTGTCCACGTCCGGCTGTTCCACCGAATCCTGAGCCTTGACCCTTACCTACTCTTTTCTTATTCTTCTTGATATCAGGTCGCTTTATGTCATGAAGTAACATCATCTACTCCTTAACCTTATTCCTCAATCTCTTCCACCTGAACCAGGTGTGAGACCTTGTTTACCATCCCCCTGATTACCGGGGTATCATTATGTATGCGGGAGCTGCTGATCTTGCGTAATCCAAGTGCTTTCACAGTCCGCTTCTGATCTTCTTTACGGCCAATTACACTGCGTACAAGAGTTACTTTAAGCTTCTTCGCCACTTTTTACCTCCTGTCCGGTAAGTTCTTGCATTGTCTTACCGCGCAAACGTGCTACATCTTTAATTGTTCTAAGGCTCGTAAGTCCGTTTACTGTTGCTTTTACCACATTAGCAGGGGTATTTGATCCCAGCGATTTTGTGAGTATATCCTGAATGCCTGCGGCTTCCAATATTGCTCGCGCTGGTCCACCTGCAATTACTCCTGTTCCTGCCGAAGCTGGTTTGAGAAGTATTCTGCTGGCTCCAAATCTGCCCACTACTTCATGAGGTATTGTACCCCTGACAATAGGAACAGAAATAAGTTTTCTACCTGCTTTTTCTTTTGCCTTACGGATGGCTTCTGATATTTCATTAGCCTTTCCAGTTGCAACTCCGATGCGTCCGTTCTTATCACCGACTACAACGGTTGCATTGAAACTGAAATTTCTACCACCCTTCACAACTTTTGCTACACGGTTTGTGTCGATCAAAGTCTCGGCAGCAAATAGAGGTTCTGCGTAACGAGGATTTTTTTTATTCTTTTCCAATTCATTCCTCCTTAGAATTCCAACCCGGCTTTACGGGCGCCTTCTGCCAAGGCCTTAACACGACCATGATAAAGATAGCCTCCACGATCAAAAGTCACCTTAGTGACCCCTTTCGCTTTTGCTAGTTCGCCAAGCTTTTTGCCCGTGTCAAAACTATGACCCGTGCGCTTGTGCTTGGGATCAAGCGAAAGCTCTTTTGATAATGTCGATACCGATACCAAAGTATTGCCTGTTGTATCATCTATAATCTGAGCGTATATGTTTTTTAAACTGCGAAAAACAGCTAAACGCGGACGCTCGGGTGTACCGAAGACACGATTCCTTATATGATAATGACGGCGTTGTCTTGCCAGTCTTTTCTGATATGATGCATTTTTGCTCTTCATTATTTATACCCCTTACGTGGTTCCACTCTTACCTGGTTTGATCAGTACATATTCGTTCAAGTAACGAATGCCCTTACCTTTATAATTCTCAGGTCGGCGGCAGTTTCTGATCTCAGCAGCAAATTTGCCAACATCTTCTTTGTGAATACCTTTAACGGTAATCACAGCCTGTACACCAAGCTTACCCTGCTCTCTACGAGGGATAACCTTAGCTTCAACATCCAGGTTTTCTGGTACTTCCATGAGTATATCATGGGAGTAACCCAAAATTAACTTTAGCCAAGGACCTACTGATTCTGCTGTATAACCGGTTCCGATTATCTGCAAAGTCTTCGTATAGCCTTCGGTAACGCCAATTACCATATTATTTACCAGGGCACGGGTTAATCCATGATACGCTTTTTGATCATGACTGTCATCAAGTCTCTCAAAACGAAGTACTCCGTCTTTCTGATCCATGCTGATTCCATCAACCATATCGTATGCTAATTCTCCCAGTTTACCTGTTACTTTGATCTTACGACCATCAAGAGTTACATTAACACCTTCTGGTAATTTGATCGGAGTCTTTCCTATTCTTGACATATTCCCTCTCTTCTTACCATACTTTGCAGATGTACTCGCCGCCGATTTTCTGCTTGCGAGCATCTCTATCAACCATTACACCGCAATTGGTGGAGAGTACAGCACAACCGATATTATTCAATACCGAAGGTATGTTATTCGCATTTACGTAAAGGCGACGACCCGGTTTGCTAATTCTCTCAATTCCTCTCAAAACAGGTACCCCAGCGTTAGTATAGCGCAAGTTGATAAATATCTGCTTGCGGTAAATCTTTTTCGCCGGATCTCTGTCTATCAATTCATAACTGTTTATGAAGTTCTCATTATCAAGAATCTTCACTACAGCTTCAGTGATATTGTTGTGGTTTACATATACTGTCTTATGATCTGCCCGATAGGCATTTCTTATCTTTGTTAACGCATCTGCTATAGGATCTGTTACACTCATCTCATTCTCCTTTACCAGCTCGCCTTAGTGATGCCGGGTATCTTTCCCTCTGACGCTAATTTGCGAAAACAGAGTCTGCACATTCCAAAATCTCGCATATAAGCACGTGACCTGCCACATAACTTACAGCGGGAATAATTCCGAACTGAGAACTTAGGAGTTCTCTGTTGCTTTACTCGCCATGATTTCTTTGCCACATTTACTCCTTTAACTCTTTTTGAACGGCATTCCCAGGTCACGTAATAGTGATCTGCCTTCCGCATCACTTCGTGCGGTGGTGACTATTGATATATTCAAGCCGCGCACTGCATCTATCTTATCATATTCTATCTCGGGGAAAACTGTCTGTTCTTTGATCCCAAGTGAGTAATTACCACGCCCGTCAAAAGACTTCGGAGAAATTCCACGAAAATCTCGGATCCTTGGTATAACTATTGCAATTAAACGATCCAGAAATTCATACATTACTTCACCGCGAAGTGTTACCATACAACCAATTGGCATCCCTTCTCGTAACTTAAAGTTAGAGATTGATTTCTTTGCCTTGGTGATTACGGGCTTACGTCCGGCTATCTTAGTCATATCTTTTACGGCATGATCAAGGATCGCCTTGTTCTGTGTGGCTTGACCTACTCCCATGTTGAGAGTGATCTTTACCACTTTCGGAACTTCATTGACGTTTTTATATTCAAATTCCTTTTTCAGAGCAGGAATTACGTCGTTCTCATATTTTGTTCGTAGTCTATCCATTCCCATCTCCTTTAAATCTCGTCTCCGGTCTTTCTATCAATCCGCACACGTCTGTCTCCTACAATACGGAAAACTGCACTTGTTACCTCGCCAAGCTTATCATTGAAAAGCATGACATTAGATACATGTATAGCTGCTTCCATCTGCACGATTCCACCTTGTGGATTCTGCTGGGTCGGGCGTGTATGTTTCTTGATAAAATTTACCTTCTCTACAATAATCCGGCTCTTCTTAGGAAACGCTTTCAACACTTTGCCTTTGCGTCCCTTATCGGCTCCGGTAATTACGATGACGGTGTCACCTTTCTTTATTCGCATCTTATTTTGCTTATTCATTGCAAACTCCTAAATCACTTCAGGCGCAAGAGATACGATCTTGGCAAAATGCTTCTCGCGCAGTTCTCTTGCTACTGGCCCAAATACACGGGTCGCAACAGGTTCATATTTCTCATCTATCATCACGCAGGCATTATCCTGAAATCTGATATATGAACCATCTTTACGGCGTACTTCTTTATGGGTTCGAACGATCACTGCTTGTTCCACACTACCTTTCTTGATCTTACTCGTTGGTGTTGCCGTCTGAACGGCTACAACTATAATATCACCAAGTGAGGCATACTTGCGCTTGGAACCTCCCAGAACCTTGATACATCTTACTTTTTTGGCTCCAGAATTATCTGCCACAGTTAACATACTTTGTGCTTGTATCATGCCTGGCTCCTTACTTCCGTCTCTCTATAATCCGCTGCAGTGCCCAACGTTTCTCTCGGCTCAACGGACGCGATTCTACGATCATTACAACATCTCCTTCATGGCATTCATTATTCTCATCATGTGCCTTGAATTTCTTGTGTTGTCTCACGATTTTCTTGTAAAGCGGGTGCTTATACTGGCGTTCCACATTCACAATGATCGTCTTGTCCATCTTATCACTAACAACGATTCCCTGTTTGGTTACTTTTCTTTCTTTTTGCATTTTCGCCTCTACTTAGCCTTCGCCTGTTCTTCGGTCAATATTGTATGAATTCGCGCTATAGTTCTCTTCACTTTACCTAACCGGTTTGTATTCTCAAGACGGTTAGCTGACTTCTGAAAACGGAGATTGAAGAGTTCTTCGCGAAAGTCTTCCAGCTTCTGATGCAATTCATCTACAGTTAATTCACGGAGTTCTGTACTCTTCATTATTCAACTCCTTCTCGGATTATCAGTTTTGTTTTTACTGGTAATTTGTGACCTGCCAAACGAGCGGCTTCTTTTGCCTGATCCATTCCTATTCCTGAATATTCAAAGAGTATCCGACCTGGTTTTACCACTGCTACCCAAGATTCCGGTGCGCCTTTACCTTTACCCATACGCGTTTCCGCAGGCTTCTTGGTTATTGGCTTATCTGGGAATATTCGTATCCACAGTTTTCCGGTACGCTTCATCGTTCTTGTGATAGCCACACGTGTAGCTTCTATCTGACGACTTGAAAGCCATCCCGGTGTTGTGCAGATTATTGCATAATCACCAAAATTGATCGTGCTGCCGCGATATGCTAAGCCTCGATTACGACCAGTTTGCTGTTTCCTATATTTTACTTTTTTTGGTGCTAACATCTTCTCCGCTCCTTATTTGAGTATGTCGCCTTTGTAAACCCACACCTTGATACCAATCACGCCATAAGTCGTGGTGATCTCTGTCAGTGCATAGTCAATATCTGCTCTCAAGGTATGCAGGGGAGTACGTCCCTCTTTGTAGCGTTCGGTTCTTGCCATATCGGCTCCACCCAAACGTCCACTTACCTGCAGTTTGATTCCTTGAACGCCACTACGCATTGCATTGCGGATTGCAAACTTCATTGCCCGGCGGAAAGAAACGCGGTTCTTGATCTGACGACCAATTTCCATACCTACAAGACGTGCATCTCCCCAGGGATTCTTGATCTCCTGAACATTTACAAATATCTTCATCTCAGTATCACGCTTCTTGTTGACGAGTACGGTTATTTCATTACGCAGCTTGTCAATTTCTGCACCCTTTCTTCCAATTACCTGTCCCGGACGGGCGGTATGAATATCTAGGGTGATTGATCGTGTCTTACGGAATATCTCTATTTTAGCGATTTGCGCTTCCGGTAAACGACTGTTGAGATACTTACGTATCATTAAGTCTTCGTGTAAATTCGTGATGTACTCTTCACCGGTGGCAAACCAGATAGATTCCGTAGTCTTATTGATTCCAAGCCTGTATCCTATTGGATTAGTCTTTTGTCC
>Ga0307991_1001933_pt1 | contig 14237 bp, 11 predicted proteins | sample EllFjometagen131_FD_203146 | JGI IMG/M metagenome (GOLD analysis project Ga0307991, IMG submission 203146) | Marine microbial communities from Ellis Fjord, Antarctic Ocean - #131 | ecosystem: Environmental > Aquatic > Marine > Unclassified | place: Southern Ocean | collected 2014-10-08
CCAAATGCTAAAATAACAATTATGGTTTTCTTTATACTAAAATGCATAATTGTCTCCTTTTGCGTTAAAATTAGTAATATAGTGCCTCATAAACATCAAAAAGTCTAGTACTAAATATCATCATCATTATAAGAATCTATCTAATAAAGTTAAATAAAAACCGTGGTGAAATGAGTAAAATAGCTTTTAGTATACATAAAGTAAGTATAAACTAAAATATAGAAATAATAATTTATTATTATTTATATTCCAAAACTGACTAGTAATAGGCTACTTTTAAAACAATATATCTGATAATAGTAAAATATTACAACATATTTGTTGCAAAATAAATAAAAAAACCATCAATTCACATAAAACCGTTGCTATTTTTTCTTAAATTTATAAAAATAACAACAAACTAATTTGTACTAAAATTTATTATTGGTAAAAGATTTTTTGACAATGAGAAAGTAGTGCTCTATACTTAAACATGCTTTTTATTATGCAATTAGTTCATTAAAAAAGGAGAAAAATAATGAAAAAATTATCTATTTTATTAACTTGTGTTTTATTAACACTAGTTCCAATTTTTGCAAGCGGTGCAACTGAAACTGCTGAAACTACAGGTAACGAACCTTTTAAAGTTGGTGTTGTTTATATTACATCACCTGGAGACTTTGGTTACTCTTACATGCATGACCAAGGAACCAAGGCTGCTGAAGAATACTTTGGTGATAAGATTGAAGTTATAAGGACTGACAATGTTCCTGAAAACGACGAAAGTGAAAGAACAATGGAAAACTTAATTGATGCCGGTTGTAAAATCATTTTTGCTAATTCATATAACTATCAACAATATATGCAAAATGTTGCTTTAGAACATCCTGATGTATATTTCGAACATTGTTCAGGTTATTTAGACAATGAAAACATGGCTAACTATTTTGGTCGTATGTATCAAATGCGTTACCTTTCAGGTATTATCGCTGGTACAATGAGCAAAACTGGCAAATTAGGTTATGTTGGTGCTTATAATACTCCTGAAGTAGTTCGTGGTTTAAATGCTTTTACACTAGGTGCAAGAAGTGTTAACCCTAAGGCTAATGTTACTATTGTTTGGACAAACACCTGGTTTGATCCATCAAAAGAAAAACAAGCTGCGGAATCATTATTAGATAGTGGTTGTGATGTTATTGCTCAACACCAAGATACAACTGAACCTGCAAAAGCTGCAATCGACAGAGGTGCTTATGCAATTGGTTACAATGCTGACTTTAGTAAATTAACAGGTAGTGACCATGTTCTTGTTTCTGCAATGTGGAACTGGGGAAGTTATATGATTCCTCGAATCCAAGCAGCAATGGATGGAACTTGGGAAACAGGATCTTATTGGGGTGGACTTGATGATGATATGATTTTACTTTCCCCTATTTCAAAATTAGTTCCAGCTGATGCAGTTAAGAATGTTGAAGCTATTGAAAAAACAATGAGAGCTGATACATTTGATGTATTCTGGGGTGCTATGAAAGATAACGAAGGCAAACTAAGACAAAAAGCCGGTGAAAAAATGACTGATGGCGATATGTTAACAATGCAGTGGTTAGTTGAAGGTGTTATTGGTTCTATGTAATTAATTGGACTATCGACCATAACTATTTGGTTAATAGGGGTAGTATTGTTCTACCCCTATTTTTAAAACTAGAAAAAATTTAAGTATAAGGAAATAAAATGGAAAAGACTCTCGTCGTTGAGATGAAAAACATAACCAAGCGCTTTCCAGGAGTTTTAGCTAATGAAAATGTTAATTTACAGCTTCACAAGGGCGAAGTATTAGCATTACTTGGTGAAAATGGGGCGGGTAAAAGTACTTTAATGAACATGCTTGTAGGTTTGTATAGACCAAATGAAGGTGAAATCTATGTAAAAGGAAAGTATGTAACTATAACCTCACCACAAGATTCCATGGCTTTAGGTATTGGTATGATTCATCAAGAATTTATGCTTGTGGGAAATTTAACTGTTGGTGAAAATATTATATTAGGATTAAAAGATTTACCTATAGTACCTGATATTTCTGAGATAAATAAAAAAATAATAGAATTAAGTGAAAAATATGAATTACAAGTTGATCCAACAAGACTTGTTGAAACATTAACTGTAGGCGAGCAGCAAAGAGTCGAAATTCTAAAACTATTATATCGTGGTGCTGATATTTTAATTTTAGATGAACCAACTGCAGTATTGACTCCAAAAGAATCAAAAGAGTTAAATAAGATTCTAAAAAAAATGCTAGCTGAAGGCAAAAGTGCAATTTTTATTACTCATAAAATGATTGAAGTATTAGAATTTTCTGAAACCCTTATGGTACTTAGAAAAGGTAAATGTGTAGGAATTAAACCTACGGCCACTATAAAAGAACTTTCTGAAATTGCCAATTTAATGGTAGGAAGACCTGTATTGTTTGATTTAACAAAAGGTCCTTTTAAACCAGGAAAAGTTCGTGTTGAATTGAAAAATGTTTGTGTAAACTCTAAAACTCATTCAAGAAAAACTTTAGATGATATTACCTTCAATATTAGAGAGGGTGAAATATTTGGTATAGCTGGTGTTGCAGGTAATGGTCAACAACCTCTTAGTGAAGTAATCACGGGGCTGCTAAAAAGTAACTCAGGCTCTATTTTAATTGATGGAGTGGATTATACAAATAAGACACCACTACAAATAATTAACTCTGGTGTTAGCCATATTCCTGCCGATAGAGGAAGAATGGGTATTGTTGGTGATATGAATGTTGGTGAAAACTTGAGTATGAAAAAATATCGTACTATTGAATTATCTAATCACCATATGATAAATAAAAGCAAAGTCAGAGAATTTGCCTCAAGACTAATTGAAAAGTTTGTTATCAAAACTCCTAATCAATTTACTAGTGCAAAATTCCTTTCAGGTGGTAATATTCAGAAAACTATTCTAGCTAGAGAAATAAACTCCTGTAAGGGTGTTTTAATAGCAGTTTATCCCTCCCGTGGTCTTGATGTCGGTGCTATTGAATCTGTTAGAGAAAATATCATTGCTCAAAGAGATAAAGGAACTGCTATATTATTAGTTAGTGAAGAGTTGGATGAACTTAGAACTGTATGCGATACAATTGCCGTCATGTTTGAAGGCAGAATTATGGATATCATGGATTCCAAAAATGCATCAACCGAAAAGATTGGTTTATTAATGGCCGGTGTTGAAAGGAGTTCTAAATGAGATTCAGAATAGAAAAAAGAAATGAAAAATCTAAAAAGATGCAAATCCTAATTCCCTTATATTCTCTTTTAATATCAGCGATTTTAGGTGGATTTGTGTTAATATTATCGAATGCAAATCCTATTGATACTTATATAGCGATTTTTAAAGGTGCTTTTGGTTCCGATACTAAAATTCAATATACTTTAGTTAAAATGATTCCTTTATTAATGTGTGGATTAGCCGTCGGTATTGCTTTTAGATTACGCTTTTGGAATATTGGAGCTGAAGGTCAATATGTAATGGGGGTCATTGGTATTACTTGGGTAATGCAATTTTGGACCTGGCTTCCTGGAGTATTACTTTTACCTGTAGGATTATTAATGGCTATCATTTTTGGTGGATTTTGGGGTGGTATTCCTGGTGCACTGAAAGCACAATGGAGAGTTGATGAAACACTAACAACTCTTATGATGAACTATATTGCCATTGGTATAGCAGAATTTTTATATATTTCTGCTTGGAAAGCTCCAAAAAATAATATGGGAACAGTAACATTCCCAGAAATTGCTTGGATTGATAGATTCTGGGGTAAAGTTCACTATGGTATCTTTATTGTACTAATTTTAGTTGTTGTTCTTTACTATATCCTTTACAAAACGCGTTGGGGATTTGAATTAAACATGATTGGTAAAAACAGTGAGGCTGCTAGATGCCAAGGTGTTTCTATTAAAAGAAATATTATTATTGCAATGATTGTATCCGGTGGAATTGCTGGGTTAGCTGGGGGTATTGATTCAGCAGCAGTTACTCACAGTTTGACAAAAGGTGTTAATAGTGGTTATGGCTTTACAGGAATTATTGTTGCTTGGATGAGTGGTTTAAATCCATTTATATCAATTATAGTCGCCTTATTCTTAGCTGCACTGCATACAGGCTCTGATGCACTTCAAATAACAATGCGCCTACCATCAGCTATGGGTGAAGTATTACAAGGATTGATATTACTTCCATTATTAGCTGGAAGTATATTTATTGATCATAGAATAATATTTACTAGAGCAAAGAGGGATAAATAATGAACACATTTGAATTAATAACAAAATTATTAGCCGCAACTCTAGCAATGGGTACAGGCTTAACTTATGCAACTTTAGGTGAAGTTTTTGCTGAAAAATCTGGTATATTAAACTTAGGACTTGAAGGGACTATGTTAATAGGAGCTCTTTCAGGCTTTGCGATGGCTTTTCATACTGGTAGTTTGGTTTTAGGAATTATTTTTGCAATGTTCGCTGGCGGATTTTTTAGCTTGATGCATGCTTTTTTGACAATAACACTAAGATCTAATCAAGTTGTAACAGGGTTAGCTATAACAATGTTTGGTACTGGTTTAGCAAACTTCTTAGGAAAAAGAGTAGGTCCTGTTTCAAATAATTTAAATTTAGTTGGGGTAAACCTATCTTCTAAATTCGAAAATATTCAGATTCCAGCTCTTCATAAAATACCAATTATTGGTGCTTTCTTTGATGTTTCCATACTTACATATCTTTTATATTTATTATTACCTCTTTCTTGGTTCTTTATGTATAAAACAAAATATGGATTGACATTAAGAAGTGTTGGTGAAGCTCCTAGAACTGCAGCCGCTATGGGAATTAATGTTAATAAAACTCGTTATTTCTATACTGTAATTGGTGGATTTTTCGCAGGTGTTGGTGGTGCAGCCCTTTCCCTTAGCTTCATTCCTTCTTGGAATGACAGTATGACAGGTGGTATTGGTTGGATTGCTATTGCTCTTGTTATTTTCTCAGCTTGGAACCCTGGTAGAGTTGCCATTGGTACTTTAATATTTGGGGGTATTACTAGTTTACAATTCTTCTTGCAAGCCTCAGGCTTTAAGATGGTTATTCCAGTTCAGTTCTTAGCAATTGCACCTTATTTTATAACAATACTTACCTTGATTTTTATGACAATAAGAAGTTTAAATCGGCAAGGAAGTTTTGCATCTCCCTCTGCTTTGGGAACTCCCTTTGCAATTGATGAAAAATAAATAATTTTTAAAATTTACAATGACTCATACATAAAAAGAGGTGAAAAATACACCAATCATATGATATGAGTCATTTTTTTAATACTATCAACTTTACTAATTTTTGTTCAAATAGTATTTTATTGTTATGTCCTCTATAAAAAAAACAAATGCGATTCGAATTCTTGAAAAAGATAATATACCATATGAGTTAAAAACTTATGAAGTGGATGAAAACAATTTAGATGCTGTTCATATTGCAAAAAATGAGAATATCAATATTGATTTGGTTTATAAAACAATAGTAATGGTAAATGAAAAAAAAGAAGTTTTTGTTTTTTGTTTACCCTCTGGATTTGATGTAAGTATTAAAAAAGCAAAAGCTCTAACAAAATCTAAAATGCTGGAGTTGATAAAACTAAAAGATCTAAAAGCTACGACAGGTTACATTAGAGGAGGTTGCTCTCCCCTTGGTATGAAAAAGAATTTCCCAACCCTTATTTCAGATTTTGCTTTATTAGAAGATAAAATTTATGTTAGTGCCGGCATTAGAGGCCTTCAATTAATTATCAATCCAAAAGACTTATCCAAATGTATAAACGCCTCTTTTGAAGAAATAATTTAGAAATAGCAAACCCACTTAAAAAAGTGGGCTAATTTATAATAAATGAATATTTAAATTTATTTTACTAAAGCAATAGCTTCAATTTCAACTAATACATCTTTAGGTAATTTTGCTACTTGAACAGCTGAACGAGCTGGTTTAATTCCTTTGTCAAAGAATTTAGCATATACTGCATTCATTGCTGCAAAATCATCCATATTCTTTAAGAAAACAGTTGTTTTAACAACATGTTCCATATCACTACCACCAGCTTCAACAACTGCTTGTACATTTTTTAATGATTGAGTTGCTTGTTCAGTAATACCATCTTTAATTTCGCCTGTTTTTGGATCTACAGGAATTTGACCTGAAGAATATACAAAAGGACTTGCGATAATTCCTTGGCTATAAGGGCCTATTGCTGAAGGTGCTGCACTCGTAGTTATTTCTTTTTTCTCTAATTTATACATGAACTTCTCCTGTTTTTTGATTATTTTTTGTTTTTATTTAAATGAATTTATATTTAAAGTATATAAGATAATATATCTTTGGGGCTAGATGCTATAGCAATCATTGAAGAGGATACTAGTGTTTCTTTATCATATCCAAATCCATAATTAACTGCTAAAAAATCAATCTTAGCTTCAATTGCTGCATTTTTGTCATGATCTGTATCTCCAATTAATATAGCATCTTTCTTTTCAACATTAAAATGTTCAACAATTTCATCTAATATTTCAGCCTTATATTTTGTACCATCAATATTTGTTCCATCAATATATTCAAAATATTTTGCTAAATCTAAATTTTTTAACATGCTAAAAACAATTTCTCTATATTTCATTGTAGCAATTGCAAGGATATAACCTTTTGCTTTTAACTTTTTCAAAAGATCTTCAATGCCTTCATATATTTCGACTTGATATTGACCTTTTTCTTGATATCGAGATCTATAAATAGCCCCCGCTTTATCTAATAAATTATCTGCTAAACCAAAGGTTAATTTAAAGCAATCTTTTAATGGTGGCCCAATAAATTTATTTAGTTGCTTAATATCTGTTTCTTGTTTCAAACCAAACTGCTGAACAGTCCAATTTGCAGTGTTATAAATTCCTGGTGAAGAATTTACCAAAGTTCCATCAAAATCAAAAATAATTAATTTATAGTTTTTCATTCAGCCTCAATATATATTTATAAAATTACTTTTTCAAACCAACTATGAAGTTTTCCATTAGTGGCTATTAAATCAATTCTATCATCTTTATTAACAGAATTATTATGTGGGATAGTATATTTACCACCAGCTTCTTCTAATATGATTATACCTGCAGCAAAATCATAATAACCAAGTTTTAATTCATAGTAACCATCAATATAACCACTGGCTATGTAGCATAATTCTAAAGCACAAGAACCCAAGGATCTTAAATCACTTGAATTGGTCCCAATGATATTAAATTTATTCATATAATCAGCATATAACTCTTTATATCTATGAGGGGGTACACAAACATTAATTGAAAATTTTATATCACCAATATTAGAAGTGTGTATTTTTTTACCATTTTTATAAGAACCAAAGCCTTTCATTGCATAATACATTTCATTTAGACAAGGAGCATATATAACACCAATTAAAGGTTTATTATATTCTCTTTCATAAGCAATACTTACAACCCAATTAGGTAAGTTTCTAAAATAGTTTGTTGTTCCATCTATAGGATCTACAACCCATCTTCCCTTACCAGAAACTTCTTTACTCTCTTCACCATAAAAACCATCTTGAGGGAAAGCTTTGTTTAGTTCACTAAAAATAAGAGCTTCAGTTTCTTTATCAGCCGTTGTAACGAAGTCGTTTAAACTCTTTTGAGAAACTTCAAAATCATTTGAATCCCTCTTCGAAAGGGCATAATCCCCTGCAATTTTAGCAACTTGCTTTGCGATTTCTAATCTATTTTCTAAATTTTTATCCATATTAACCTTTTTTTAATCTATTACCTGTAGAAACAACAAATTTCCAATCAACAGCCTCAAAACTATTTTTATTTAGTTCAACTTGCTCTACATTACTTAAATTATCATTTTTTGCAAACTTGAGTATCAAGGCATTCCAAGTTTCTTTACTTTGAGAATACATAACAGCACCTAAGGTAGTTTTTCTCTCCCAAAGTTTAAGTTTATCACTATGGTCAGTTGCCAAGACAATAGTTAAATTATAGCCTGGAATAGTAAACATTTTTTCTTTATTATCTGTTTTTTGTTTAGCTAAGGCTTTATCAATAAGATGATCAATCCCTTCTAGCAATTCAAAATCTGCATTCTTGCAAATATCAAAGAAAGAACTATCTTCATCATCTACAAATTTTACAATTTCATAAACTCTTTTTGGCCAAGTTGCTCCGATTGAAGGGATTTCAGTTTCAAAAACTCTATTTTCTTCTAAAGCTTTATATTCTTTCAAATTAACTTGTATTACTTCTTTATCCATTTGTTCTTGGACTGTTTTTACTTTTACATTTGAGATAGGTTCTTCGTCCTCAACATAAGTACCATAAGTATCTAAATCACTCTCATCTTGGTCAATTTTATTTAATTCATTAACAACAGATGCCAATAAAGATTTAGAAAATTTATTATTATCAGGTCTTTTTGCATTTGCATATGCATTTGCTTTCTCCGCTTTAGCTTTTTCTGCTTTAGCCTTTTCTAGTTCAACTTTCTCTGCTTCAACTTTTTCTGCTTCAACTTTTTCTAGTTTAGCCTTTTCTAGTTCAACTTTCTCTGCTTCAACTTTTTCTGCTTCAACTTTTTCTAGTTTAGCCTTTTCTAGTTCAACTTTCTCTGCTTCATCTTTCTCTGCTTCATCTTCTGCTAGTTCAGCCTTTTCGAGTTCTTTATTAGCTATTTCTGATTCAGTTTCATCTAAAATCTGGGATGAAAGAGGATCTTTACCTTTAGCTACATTATTTAATACGTCAAAAAATGAAAAGCTTTTAGTAGATTTTATCTCGTTTGGCTCTTGCTCAATGACTGGTTCTTCTATTTCTTCTTCTAGCAGATCAACCTCATCTAGCTCTGAAATATTAGGTTTGCTTAAAGGCTCTTTTCCTGAAGCAACATTATTTAACAAGTCGAAAAATGAAAAGTTGTTATTCTGGCTTGCCCTTTCTTGTGCTTCTCTTTCTGCTTCAATTTCTTCAAAAGCCATTTCATCCATCAAATCATCGACATCGAAATCATCTTCATCTATCTCTGTACTTAGATTATCCAAATCAGTAAGTTCTTCATAATCTTTTATAGGAGAAGCTTCACCTTGAAATATCTCTTCTTTTGTTTCACCACTATATTCAATGTTTGAAAAATTAGATTCGATAGAATCAACAACTTCCCGATAAAAGATAGGATCTTCAATCAACCCATTTCTAGTATATGAGCTTAAATCATCATCAAAAAATTCTTCTTCATCCAAATCAAAGACTTTTTCGATTATACTCTCTTCATCATAGCCCAAATCTGGTTGGCTAAATTCTTCCATTCTATAATCATCTTCCAAATCAAAGACTTTTTCTATTATACTCTCTTCGTCATCAAAATTATCACTTTCTATTTGACCAGGCTTGCTTGCTTTCTCGCTATCACCCATAACATCATCATCATCAAAAGTATTTTCGATATCACATAATTCTATAATTTCTTCAGTTTTGATTTGAGTATCCTCTATATTAATTTTATTTTCATCACGCTCTGGGTGATGCTCTTCTTCTTTGACTGAATCTAGTTTAAAGAGTATTTTTTTAAACTCAGAAATAAGGCCAAAATCATTCATCAATGTCACAACATAAGAAAGTTTAACTTCGTAAACATTATCCTTAATAGTAATATCATCTTTTCTCTCGTCATTAGTAATTAATATTATAGGATCACTTATTTCAGTGAAAGATTTGGTACTAGATTTATAGCATCTAATAGCATTTTCTAATAAAACTAATTCTTTTATAGGATTAAGGGGTATAACATAGCCATGTGCTGAGGGAACTTGTAAAAAAACCTTTTGATCTTGTTTTTCAAAATAAGTTGTAAAAATTGTTTCTTTATATTTGTAACTTAGAGTATAGCCTAACTTACTAAAGACTCCAGCAAAAATTGAAAAGGGTAACATAGCATTTTTTCTCTTTTCATTGGACTCCCAATATTCTCTATAATCTGGATTATTATTTAATACAACTTTCTTTATTGCAGCATAAATTCTATCTATGGCAAATTCACCATCAAATATAAAAGACTTGTTTCTAATTTTAATAAATATTGAATCATCAAGTCCTGCACTTTCTGTTAACCAAAAAGGGTCATTTGAAAATATTGATCCCTCTGATACAGATAATAAATCAATATCATGCTGTGATAATTTAGTTAATTTATTTGCAAGAAATAAATCAAATCCTTCACTCTTATCTTTTATATTATCGAACCATTGTTGCCAATTATTTTTTAAGATTATTTGCTCTAACAAAGCTTTATCAGGTATTTTGTTACCTAATTCTCTCTGCTCTTTCATTTGTTTTTGTGTTTTGCCAGCAAATATTTCAATCTCTTCTTCTAACAAATCCATTGACTTAAATCCACTGTAAGTTAAAGCTTTTGCAGCTTCTAAAAGACCTTCTAAGTCAGAATCAAAATTCTTAGATATTTCATCTGAAAAAGGAAAAAGCAGACATTTGTATTCGAGAATTTTATTGTTTAAATTTTTATATTCAATTGGTAAGGGTTTGATATAATTATGTAATATAATTTGAATTGGATTTCTAAAAGAACCCTCGTTAACTTGATTTAAAATTAAATTATCTAAATATTTAAGAGTATGAGTTTCTAATTGATTGTATATTTTTTTTAATTTAGTCTTATCTAGCGATAGAATATCTTTATTATTTGAAAACCCGTTAGGATTAGAAGCTACCCATTTAATCAGAAATCTCATTAAACCATAAATACTACTTTGAATATCCTTTCTACCTTTGTTTTTTTTAACAATTTCATCAACATAAATTGCTGTCAACTTTAAGATTAATAAAGGATCATAATTGTCAATGATTTGTAGTATTGAATCAATATCATTTTCTATGAGGCGTCTAGCATCTTTTAAATTTTTCTCAATTTTATCTTCGGATATATTGGCTTTTTCTAAATCCCAATTATCATTATTGTTCATACTCATTACTCCTAAACTTTCTAAATTATAACATTTTTTAACTTGAAAACAACCCAAAATATCCCATTTAATCTTTATCTAATATGCGATTTCATCATTCAAAGTTTTTTGGAAAACAAATCCAATTAAAACAGCTACTAAACTTACCAATCCATAAGATATGAACAAAGTATTAAAACCATAATTTGATACAATTATCCCACCAATAGTTGAACCAATAACTGAAGGAAGTCCTGTAGCGAGTGCATAATACAAACTGATACCTACACCTCGCCTATCTTTTCTAACATGCTTATTTATAAAAACCATGGCTCCTGCATGAAATGCTCCATAGCATAAACTATGAAGGACTTGAGCAATTATTAAAAATTTAACACCAGGTAAAAAAGCATAAATAAAGAGACGTACGGTTATTGCAAAACTACCAAGCATTAATAAATGCACTGGCTTAACCTTTTTTGTTTGCAGTAGATGACCACTATATATCATTACAAAAAATTCTGATGAGGCTGCAACTAGATTCAAAGTTGTTAAATCTGTATAGCCTACGACTTTTATTGAATAAAGGGAGAGAAAAGAAAAAACTGCTGACATTGAAAAACGGCTAAGACCTATTAATATAAGACCAATAACAAGCCCTTTGTCATACCATTGATTATCCTCTTTGTTGGTAGACTTTGGTTTTATTATTTCAATTTTTTCTTCTTTTGGTACAAATATGAGTACTAAAACAGCTATTAGACTTATTATTACTAACCAAAAACCAATGCTTTTATTTGAATCAATCACAGGTTTTTTTATTAGAGATAAAGAGGCTGAAATAACTACATATCCCAGGGTACCACTAGCTCTGAGTTTTGTATATTTAGAGCTATCACCTTGTACTGCAAAGTTTCCTATTGAATCCATTAAAGGAGCTACAGAGCGAAAAAAGAACCCTGTTAAAAATAACAAGAGTATTACTGAAAAAATTGAATCTACAAAAGCTAAAGCATAAAAACTTAAACTGCTTGCTAATAGGGAAAATATTAGAAGTTTCTTGTACCACCCTTTTTTATTAGCTATATAGCCTACTAACAAAGGGCCTAATATACCAAACCCTTCAAAACAAGCTAAGAAAATTCCAACTGCTTGAAAGCCAAACCCTAAATTATTAAGAACAACTTGTAAATAAGGATTTATAATTACAAAAGTTGAATTAACTAAGAAAAAAGCAAGATAGTAAATCATAGGGGCATTGTATGCATTAGTTTAAAGTTAGACAACAAAAAATACATAGAAAATCAAATATATCTAAACTTTTTAAGTTATATATTTTTTATTCAATTTAATCGCTATAAACTTATGAAAATCTATAATTATATTTACTTTTAAGATGTTAAAGGTTATCATTTATGAAAATATCTACCCTAAAAAGGATTAATAAATGGACGTTAAAATTATTGGCATTACTGGAGGCTCCGGCTCAGGAAAATCCACAATTGTTAGAAAAATTAGTGAAGTGTGTTCAGATTTTGTATTTATACCTCAAGATAATTATTATAAAAGTGCTTCTTTTATAAACAACGAAAACATTACTGCTTTCAATTTCGACCATCCTGATGCTTTTGACATGGATTTATTGTACTCCCATCTTGTGTGTTTAAAAAATGGAGAACCCATTGAAATGCCTGAATATGATTTTGTTCATCACAGAAGAAAAGAAGAAACACTAACAATACAACCAAAAAATCTAGTCATAATTGAAGGGTTAATGGTTTTATATCATCAAGCTATTAGAGAATTGCTTGATTTAAAATTATATGTTGATACTCCCGATGATATAAGATTTATCAGAAGACTAAAAAGAGATATAGCGGAAAGAGGTAGAACAGCAGATAGTGTTATAAACCAATACTTAGAGGTTGTTAGACCTGGATTCTATAATTTTATAGCACCAACTATGAAATATGCTGATTTAATTATTCCAGAAGGTGGTCACAACGATATCGCTTTATCAGTATTAATTCCATTTATTCATTCATTAACAAGCGAAGATTAATCTCAACTTACTAAATTGAAAGCTGCTACTTTAGTTTTTACTAATGTAACAGCTTTTTTTATTATAGATATTTTTCTTGATAAGCTTTTAAACCTTTTTTTAAACAAATTAAAGCTCTACCTAAATCTTTAGTATTTAAAACATAAGCTATTCTAGCTTGCTTTTTACCTATTATAGGTGTTACATAAAAATCTTCAGCAGGTGCTATCATTACTGTCTCATTTTCAAAGTTAAATTCTTCTAGCATAAATATTGCGAATTTTTCGGCATCATCTACGGGTAGTTCAGCTATTAAATAGAAAGCACCTTTAGGAGTAGAAGAAATTATTCCATCAATTTTATTTAAACCATTTATTAAAAAATCTCTTCTTTTCTTATATTCTGCTTTAACTTCCATTAAATAAGAGGGAGAAGTTTTTAAAGCCGCAATAGCAGCAACTTGCTCAATATCAGGAGGACAAAGTCTTGCTTGAGACAATTTTAACATATTAGCTTTGAAAGATTCATTTTTAGTTACAACAGCTCCAATTCTAGAACCACACATACTGTATCTTTTTGAAAAAGAATCAATACATACAACTCTGTCTTCATAACCTTTATAACTTAGTACACTTTCAAATTCATCTTCATAACAAAATTCACGATATACTTCATCAACAATTAAAAATATATCATATTTTTTACAAAGATCTAAAATGCTTTTCATTTCAGCTTTAGTGTAAACATAACCGGTAGGATTATTTGGAGAGCAAAGTAAAATAGCACCTGTTTTTCTACTAATTTTTTTTTCAAATTCTTCAATTGGAGGAAGAGAAAAAGAATCTTCAATTGTACTGGTGATTGGAACTAAATTAACCATTGCGGCTTTAGCAAAACTTGTTACATTAGTGTAATAAGGTTCAGGTACAATAATCTCATCAAAGGGCTCACATAAAGTCATAAAAGTAAATTGTAAAGCCTCTGATCCACCGGTTGTTATTAATACATCCTCTACATCAATATCAACACCTACGTTTTTATAAAAATCAACAATACCTTCCCTAAGTTCATATAAGCCCTCACTTGGACCATATGGAATATTAGAGTTTGAATAATTTCTAATAGCTTCTAAAGCTTCTTTTGGTATTGAAATATCGGGTTG
>Ga0307991_1001936_pt1 | contig 14231 bp, 12 predicted proteins | sample EllFjometagen131_FD_203146 | JGI IMG/M metagenome (GOLD analysis project Ga0307991, IMG submission 203146) | Marine microbial communities from Ellis Fjord, Antarctic Ocean - #131 | ecosystem: Environmental > Aquatic > Marine > Unclassified | place: Southern Ocean | collected 2014-10-08
TCGTTCACAGCCCACTACCACGATCAAACAGGAACCATGTCAGTTATAGAAAGGATACAGAAATCGATTAAGGGGAAACCTCAATTTTAATTGTCGTTGGACTCAAAAATAATTGTCGCTTGACAATTACTTATTCTTTTTAAAAATATTTGGAACTTTAGATAAATAATAAGTTTGTAAAACCAATTGTTTGTGTGAGGACGGAAAAAATGCTGTCCCACAATTAAACCGTTCCCGACACCGGCACCCTCTGGAATCTCTCTGCCGACTTCGTCCGTCTTGTCCCCATGCTCCAGTAAATGATGCTTATCATTAATGTGCATATTAATACTCTTTAAGCCCGAATATCTCATTTAATGTTACATTTTTTGTACTTTAAAAACCAATTGCATTATAAAAAAATATAAGCTATAGTGTGATTAAATTCGTACTTTAATTAAGATAAAGTGACTTAATATACGTAATGGATAGCATTATAGGTAGTGTTATGATGATAGACAAAATGTCTCCGGCCGCTATAGCGGAAGAATTAGGTAATCGGCTTAAGCAAGCAAGGCTGAATGCCGATATCACCCAGGCGGAATTGGCATCAAAAACCGGTTTAAACAGGCGGACGATTCTGAATGCTGAAAAAGGAAATGTTTCGCTAAAAAATCTGGTCTCGATACTAGTTGGTCTGGACATGGCAGACCAGCTCAATTTGTTTTTACCTGTACAGGAAATATCTCCTTTGCAATTGGCTAAACTCAAGGGGCAAAAACGGCAGCGCGCTTCAAGATCCAGAGCGAGAAAATCCCCAACCAAAACGGATAAACTCTTATGGTAATGGAAGCAGTTAATGTAAAATTTAACGGGCAGGATGTCGGTGCTGTCAGTTTCAATACGGAAACCGGTTTAGGCACATTTGAATTTGAATCCTGTTTTATTAAAACCGGCATTGAACTTTCGCCCATTAAAATGCCTTTATCTAAAAAGATGTATTCATTTCCGGAAACGAATAATGAAACGTTCAAAGGCTTGCCCGGAATGATCGCAGACTCTTTGCCGGATGATTTTGGCAATGCGGTAATGAATGCCTGGATAGCCAGTCAGGGCAAGTCGGCAGCCGACATTACCCCATTGCAGCGTCTTCAATATACAGGCAAGCGCGGCATGGGGGCATTAACGTATTCTCCGGCAATCCAGCGAAAAAATCTAAACAGATCACAGCAGGTTGAAATTCAGTCTCTGGTTTCGATGGCCCAGGAAATTTTAAACAAACGGGAACAATTTCAAGTAACCCTTGGAACACAAGGTCAGGAAGATAAAGAAGCAATGATGGCGCTGTTGTCTGTCGGTATGAGTGCCGGTGGTGCCAGGCCCAAAGCGGTACTTGCATTTAATAGTGATTTTACCAAAGTGTGCTCGGGGCAGACAAATGCTCCTGAAGGGTTTACGCATTTTGTAATGAAATTTGATGGTGTCAGTGAATTTAGAAAAGATAAGGAAACATTTGGTGATCCCATGGGGTATGGCGCAATGGAGTATGTTTATCATCTCATGGCCAGAGCATGCGGGATAGACATGATGCCTTGTCACTTGCTGGATGAAGGAAACAGGCGCCATTTCATTACTCAGCGGTTTGATCGGAATGGCAATAAAAAGAACCATGTACAAACTTTAAATGGGTTGGCGCACGTTGATTATAAAAAAGTCGGCGCGTACTCATATGCTGAATTATTCGCAATTGCCAGAGCTCTTAAATTAAGCCCGGATGATGCCATGCAGATATTTAAACGCATGGTTTTTAATGTTGTTGCACGTAATCATGACGATCATTCTAAGAATTTTGGATTCATGCTTGATAATCAGCATCAGTGGCAATTGGCGCCGGCTTACGATTTAGTTTACAGTTACAAGCCCGGAAGTCCCTGGGTAAATAGCCATTGGATGAGGCTTAATGGCAAGAGAGACAATTTTATCCGTGATGATTTTTATAGCTTTGAAAAAATAAGCCCGATATTTACCAAAGGAAAAATTGATCGTATCATTGAGGAAGTTACAGAGCATGTATCCGCATGGAATGACCTGGCCGTTGAGCACGGTGTTCCGAAATCATTGATCGAATTAATAAGCAGCCATTTAAGATTAAAAATTTGATGGCGTCGTAAAAAGTCCCATCTACTGCGTTGTAGCAATTTTTCAGCCACTCAAGATACTACATAAAGAAGAAGTCGCCTCCCGCAATCCCTAACCGTTTCTTTTTCCTGAATTTTATCTCCTGCCACATTTTTATTTTATTTATACGGATACACCTTTTTGGGATCGGAAAAGTATTCTTTGGTTGTTTTAACCACCACCGGGCTTAAAAATATCAGGCCGACAAGGTTGGGCCATGCCATTAACGCATTGAAAATATCGGATATGGTCCACACGGTGGTCAGTTCAACCGCCGCGCCCACCGGCAAAAGGATGCAGTAAATGACACGATAGGGCATGACCATTTTTTCACCAAACAGGTAATTCACACACCGGTCGCCGTAGTAGGACCAGCTGATGGCGGTTGAAAAGGCGAAAAAGATAATTCCGATGGAGACAATATAATCCCCCGGCCCGGGAAGCCCCATATTAAAAGCTTTGGCAGTCAGGACCGCGCCGGTCAGGGCATCGCCGTCAGCACCGGTGAGTGTAAAGGCATTGGTGGTTAGAATGACCATGGCGGTCATAGTGCAGATGATGATGGTATCGATAAACGGTCCGAGCATGGCGACCAGGCCTTCCCTGACCGGTTCCTTGGTCTGGGCCGCGCCGTGGGCGATGGGCGCGCTGCCAAGCCCGGCTTCATTGGAAAACACCCCTCTGGCCACCCCAAACCGAATGGCCTGTGCCAGGGCAGCGCCGGCAAAGCCTCCGGTGGCAGCACTGCCGGTAAATGCGTCTGAGAATATCATGGCAAATGCCGCCGGGATCATATCAACATTTAAGATGATGACCCACAGCGCGCCGCCCACATAGAAGACCGCCATAAAAGGCACCAGCCGGCTGGCAACCTGGCCGATGCGTTTAATTCCGCCGACAATAACGGCAAAAACCAAACCGCCGATGATCAGTCCGGTGGCCAGTTTGGGAATACCGAATGTTTTTAAAACCGGTTCGGCCACGGAATTGGCCTGCACCATATTGCCGATACCAAAAGACGCGAAGGTGGCAAAGATGGCAAACAGAATGCCCATCCATTTCCAGCCCAGCCCTTTTTCAAGGTAATACATGGGGCCGGCCCCCACGGTGCCGTCTTTGTGGATGGTCCGGAATTTTAATGCCAGCAGACATTCCGCATATTTCAAGCCCATGCCGAAAACAGCGGTCACCCACATCCAGAAGACCGCTCCGGGACCGCCCAGGGCAATGGCTGTTCCCACACCGGCGATATTGCCCGTTCCGATAGTGGCGGACAGCGCCGCGCTGAGTGCCTGAAAATGGGTTATTTCGCCGTCATCATCCGGGTTATCGAATTTTCCGGAAATCAGCTTCCAGGCATAGGAAAATTTTCGAAGCTGGACCGCTTTGGTAATCAGCGCCACCAGCACGCCGGTACCGACCAATAGCATGATTGTGACCGGTCCCCATACAAATCCGCTGACAGTACTTAACAGTTGCTCCATAATTATCTTCCGCCAAAGGAAAGCGCCATCTCATCCGGATAGGTGACGCTAAATCCGTATTCGATGACAGTTTTTTTTTGCGCTAAAACCGGAAATTCCCATGTCAGCCGATTATCTTCTTTTTGGGGCGATGTGGCGTCAAATATTTCTTTGAGTTTAATCCGTTGATCACGAATCTGCGGATAGGCGTCTTCCATGAGAGCGACAATTTTGTATGCTTTCAAATTGTTTACCGATACTTTCCATCCCCACTGGTACTTTTTTTTGCCGATTAAAAATCCGGTTTCATCGGATTTTTTTTCCACAGTGGTAAGTTTCACATTTACTTGCGGGTCAGATCCGAAGAAGAGTTTTTGTTCCCTGTCGTGCATCGTAAACAAACGATTGGCAATAAACGCGGAATCCACCAGAAAAGTAGCGGTGCCTTTGGGGAGCTTGATAAAGTCTTCTTTTTTGACATCTATTTGTGCAAATAAAAACGCCTGGGGGGTTGCATGGGGCCGGATCATATATTTAAAGTCAGTGTTTAATTCCATCTCTCGAATGGTAAATCGTCGGGACTCACCGGCTTTAATGGCGCGTTTGCCCAGATCATAGGTGTCAAACGCGTACCCGGCTTCCTGTTGCGGTTCCGGCGGTTGTGCGCCTGCAACCATCTCTGCACTCATTGTAGGGGCCATTGACATGAGCGCATCTTCTGCCATGACACTTTTGTGCCTTATTTTGGAATATTCAATGGGCTTTCTGGGCTGAATAACCCAGTCTCGTAAAAATGGCGGTTCCGGGCGGGTAACAACCTGTGCTGTGGCAATTTTCAGCTCAATGTCTTCCCAGTCGATACCGGTATTCTGAGTGATTTGGGCATACCAGTTGAGTTCAGTCATTGATTTGGCGGGCAGTGCATTAATCGTATAGTTTGGCTGCCAGCCGCAGTTTCTAATGTGATAGGAAAATGTCAGTTCAATTTTCGGCTGAGGCGTGCCGACCAGATTGATATTTACCTGCCATCGTTTTTTAGCGGCTCCGGTCAGGCCATTAAGCTGTTTTTGAATTTCCTGAATTTTTTCAGCCAGTTCTTCAAGGGCCTGGTTGTGCTGGTATATCTCATCATAAGCGGTGGTGACGCCTGTTTTAATGGCATTTCCCAGTTTTTGCACGGAATCAACCGGTGCAATTTTTTCCGGCTGGTTTTTGGCCTGGGTTTGCCAGAAGGTAATATAGGCGGTATTTGCCTTGATCCGGGTTTCAAATGCTGATTTTTTTTGGTTTAAGTCTTTTAACTGATTTTTCAGCTTTTCAATCTGGTCTGCCACCGGCATCATTTTTTCTTCAATAGTGACCGAGGTGATCCGCAAATCAGATTCAGGGCTTGTGTTTACTGACAGGGTTTCTTTTTTTGCGTGAATGGGCAGAAAGAATTGCGCTGTCAGTCGATCTTTATCTGACTGGACGTCTACAGTATAATATTCGGTTATTTTCGCATCATTGGGATAAATGATGGCGGATATGGGTTTGGCAAAACTGTTAGCAGTTATGAATAAAAAACTTATAAGAAAAAATAGCAGGAAAGCGTACTTAAAGCTGGAAACGGATTTTAATTTCATTTTTTTTCCTTTCCATTGTTGAGTGGGAATTTTATAAATGAGTGCGACAATTAAAATAGCAGATCAGGGATAGGGCATCAAGCAGGAAAGGAGAATGAACGATCGAGCGATTTCCAATTTCATTGCACCGACTGCGTCAAATGCTGTTGCGCATAGCGGACTATAGCGAAGCAGCATTTTCCTTGTATCTGCAGCAAACTTGAAAATTGTTTAATAAGTTCTTTTTTAAATAAGTTTGAAATAAAAAAATATGAAAAAGGTTATGAATGGCTAAGTTAAAAGGCCTATATACAAGGCGTAACAGTTTTTCAGATTCGAAATAATACAAGTAGTATATTGAGTTGCTGAAAAACTGTTACAACGCAGTAGATGGGACTTTTAACGACGCCATTAATCTCTTTTTACCATATTGTCCATTTTATACGCCGGCAGCATAAACGGATAGTCATTTTCCGACGAGATGGCCGGATAGGCATCATCGTCTTCATTTATTTTATCAAATATCGAAAGCGTATACGTCTTTGCGCCGGTCATCGTCAGAGTGTACATGGGGTCGGTGAAATCCGCCCTGTTTTTATCTGTAATATAAGACTGGCATTTCAGATTTGATATATTATTGAAAAAATTGGTGATGTCTGATTCCTTGACCGGCTGGCCGTGCGCATCCTGCCAGACCAGTTCGGGCGTGATGTTTGCCGGCGGTGTCTTTTTTTCTTCGGCGGTTGCTAATTCAGAACCGGCTTCACCCCCAATTTCAATTTCAACCGGTTTTTGTTGCATGCCCAGCACCAAATTTCCGTCTTTGTCTTTTATTTCAACCTGCTGAACCTGATTTTTGTCAACACTGAACACGGTTTTATCCCGCAAATCCTCTTTTGTCTGATCAAACTGGCTTCTGAAATTGTCCTGGGCATGATAGACCCGATTGTCGTTGGGCAATTTAATAAACGTGTGACGGTTTGACGGCGCTGATTTGCCGATATCAAAGGTACGCAGGGTGTTGCCATCGGAGCCTGCCTGGATGCTGATTTTGTTTTTTGGATTCAGCTCATACCGGTGGTAAGATTCGGCTTCCGATACCATTGCGGTCACGGTAAGTTTTTGAATGGTATCCACCATGGGGGCAATTTTAGCGTTGTCCGCCGGGTATTGTTCCGGATAAATCAGCCAGTTATCGTTTTTTAGCTTAAGTTCTGTTATTTCAAGATTTTTTGTTATTTTGATGGATGTAATATCAGAATCCGTCAGTTGCGCAATGACCGGTAATTTATAGTGGGTCCGGTCTGTTTTGTGAACAGCCAGGTATGTAGCCAGAGCGGTGATGATAATTCCTAAAATGATGTACTCTTTTTTTGATTTCATTTTTTCCCTTTTTTTACTCCACTATATTTAATAATCCTGTAAAAAGTTGTATTCGTATGGCAAGGCAAAAAGGTTCACCAATCACATAAAATTGGCAAGGCGCACAAATTCTGAAGAATGAGGTGTAGCTTGCTACTCCGCAGTGACGAAGAATGCCGTGCAACACAGAATATGACTTTTTTGGGACGCCATTCGTTTTATTTTTGAAACAGTAGCTGTATATTCCTTCGCCGCACATTTCTTCTCCACCATGTAATCAGTCCGAAGAAGACGATGATTACCGGCAGCCCCACGATATTAAACAGTTTAATGATATATTTGGTCATCACTTCGGTGTCTTCAAGCGGGTTAAACTGCTGGATTTTACTTCGCAAGGCAGCGACATCATCCCGGCCGTTTAACGTATCAATAAGGTTTAGAATAAACGCGGCGTTCGGACTTCTGCCTTCCGCATCCAGCAGATTGTCTTTTAACATGGCCGAAGATCCGACAATACTGATTTTTCCGGGTTTACCGGCAGAAATAAAGATTTCATTGCTTTTAATTTTTGCCAGGTCCGGATTTTTTTCCTTATTCAAATCTTTATTATCGGTTATCTCCGTATTCGTTTCAGTCTCTTCCTGTGTTTCTACCTCTTTTTGCGGGATTTGCCTGCCGTTAAAATAACTGGAAAATTTTCCTTCCAGCAAATACGCCAATGGATAACTTTTAAACTTGTCATTTTCCTTTGGCGGCTGAATGAATAGAGGGTTTAAATTGATCTGGCCCGTCATTTCCCATGCTTGATCAGATGAGGCAATCAGCTGATACGTGCTGATATTGTTTTTTTTGATAATCTCATTATCCACAGCCACCGGAGAAACCTTCAGCGTGATCAGCCCCTTGATATTGTTCATAAATCCCAAGTCTTTATTGATATTTTCGTTTTTAATCATGGGCGCGAAATAGATGTTGCGTTCACCGCCACCCGCCTGGGCGGGCATGGTCTGTTTAAAAGAGTTTTTATCCATCACATAAGATGGTTTTACCCGGACACCATAATGTGCCAGTAGTTTTTCCAGGCCGGTATCCAAAGGTTTGTATGACGGTCCCATATTAAACTGAAATTGCTGCTGGGGTGGCGGTTGGGTTTCCTTAAACGCATCCGTAAAAATCGCCAGGTTGGTTCCCCGCATCAGTGCCTGATCAATCTGGTAAAGCTCGTAATCACTAAATGCTTCCGTAGGATGGGCAATGATCAGGCAGTTTAAGCTTTCCGGCATCCGATCGTCTTTTAAATTGACCGGTTTTAATGTGTAATTTTCATTCATCAGCGACTGGAAGTTTCGGAGCTGGTCGTTGGACTGGGGCTGCTGCATCATCATTGCCGGGCCTCCCAGTTCAAGGGTGCCGTGATCGGCCAGATAGCCAATATCTTCATTGATACCGATCAGGGTTTCAATATTTTCATTGATGATTTCTTCCAGATTTTCCATGTCGATGAGTTCATAGCGGGTGCCGATAATGGGGATTCTCATTATATTGAGCAGCTGAACATAGGTTTTATTATTATCGTATTCCACGCTCAGGCCGATGGCACCCCTTCCCGCAGTGATGTTCCGTTCCGGGATACCCGGCCACTGAAGTACCCGGATATTATATTTTTGAATCAATGCATCAATCTTGTCGGCCGCCGGATCAATATATTCGTAGGTTAGCTGGCCGTAATTGGCGTTATTTAATTTTTCCACGGTCGCTTTGACGGTCTCGGGAAGCTGTTGAATTTCATTAATCCCGATGACCGGCGCGACGGTTTTTATAGACGATGACATGATTAGCCGGATGTTTACTTTTTCCGGAAGGCTGGCCAGGGTGCTGATTTTGTTATTTAATTTTTCGATTGTGGTGGTCAGCTTATATTCAAGGCCGTCTATTGTTGTAATAGCCGGTATTTGTTCAATGATCTCGCCCTGGATGATCACCATGCCCATATAGGCTTTTTTAAATTTCATCTCATCTTTTTCAATTATCCGGATTTCAACCGGGTTGATGCCGTAACTCTCCGCTAGTTTTCGGTTTTCCATGGCTTTATCGCTGGTCCCTTCTTCCTGGGGGCTGACATCATAGAAACGGTAATTAAAATAGGTGTTGGCGGAAATAGCGTATTCTTGCAGAAGATCCATCAGATAGCGTTTGGTGCTGTTGTGGGGGGCCGGGAGGTTTTCAGTGAAAAATACATTGATGGTCAGCGGTTCAGACAGCTTGGCAACGGCTGTTTTGCTGGCACCAGATAATGAATAAATTCCGTTTTCTGTCAGATCCGCTCTGAAAAACAGAGTTTTACCGGCTATATTGATCAAAACAATAACAACGGCATAAATTAAAAATTTAATATATATGTTTATTTGAAATTTGTTTTTCATTATCAACTCCTTATTCTTTTCTCAGAAGCGCCAGGTAGGTGCTGTAAAGACTGATGAAAATGACACTGATAAAATAGATCAGGTCCCGTGAATCGATGATGCCTCTGGCAACGTTTCGAAAATGAAAATCTGCGCCCAGATACTCGATAATGTTTAAAATAGATTCAGGAAAGAAAAAGAGCATTTTATCGATTAAGGTGAGCACAAAACAGATGGATGCACCCAGTATAAAGGCGATAATCTGGTTGTGGGTAAGGGCGGATGCAAAAACGCCGATGGCGGAAAATGTCCCGCCGAGCAGCAGCGCGCCGAGGTATCCGCCAATGACCGGGCCCCAATCCAGATCTCCGATCAATGCAATGGAAATGGGATATGCTAACGTCGGCAGCAGCAAGGCGCCGGTCATGATACAACCAGCGGTAAATTTGCCGACAATAATATCAGAAAATGTCACCGGCATGGTCAGCAGAATCTCATAAGATCCCATGTTGAGCTCTTCTGCAAACAATCGCATGGTAATCGCCGGAATCACAAATGCAAAGATAATGGGCAGCAACGAGAAAAATCCCCGCATATTGGCCTGATCATAGAGGAAAAAGGTGGAAAAGAAAAACCACCCGGTGATGATCAGGAAAATCGAGATCACGATATACGCAATCGGGGAAATGAAATAATCTTTCAATTCTTTTTTTAAAATATGGGTAAATTGCCACATTCTGAATACTCCTTGTATAAAGTCAAAAATTGATGGACAGAAAAAAGTTCAACCAAAGCCTAAAATTGGCAAAGCGCGTAAATCCTGAGTGATGATTCGTACTTATTGTATTATGAAGAAACAAAGGAAGCAGCACTACCCAAAGCTAAAATAGAAGTTTGACTTTTTACGAAGCCATCTTAATTAATTTGCCGTGTCAGATCCCTAAATATTGTCTCAAGGGTTTTTGCCTCCTGAAGAAATTCAATGATCACCCAGTCTGTGGCTTTGATTGCTCTATAAATTTTTTCTCTTAAATCCTCAGTCGAATTGCTGTAAGCCTTTATGTTTAAAACACCGTCATCGGTCCGGCTGATTTTTTCAACCTGGTTAATTCCTTCAATGGCGGTTAATGTTTTTTGTACGGATTCGGTTTCCGCATTCAGCAGGGAGAGCTGGATAGTGGTTTTCTGGTCAGCTGCCTGTTTGAGATCTGCAGTGTTTCCATCTGCCACGATTTTTCCCCGGTTGATAATTACGATCCGGTCGCAGGTGGCTTCTGCTTCGCTCAGGATATGTGTTGAGAAAATAATGGTTTTTTCCTGTCCGATTTTTTTGATGATATGTCTGATTTCGACGATCTGGTTGGGGTCCAGTCCCTGGGTAGGTTCGTCTAAAATAAGGATTTCCGGATCATTCATCATGGCGTGCGCCAGGCCGACCCTCTGGTTCAGGCCTTTTGAAAGTTCACCGATCGCTTTGTGCATGATATTATTAAGACCGCACAGATCCGCCAGGTAACGAAGCCTGGGATGTCGGTCGCTGGGTGTGATCCCCTTGATTTTGGAAACATATTCAAGGTAATCATATACCAGCATGTCTTTGTAGAAAGGAGAAGACTCCGGCAGATAGCCGATCATTTGTTTTATTTCCAGCGGGTTGTCTTCAATATTGTAATCATTGACGGTGATGGTTCCTGCGCTGGGTTTGAAATATCCGGTAAGCATTTTTAAAGTGGTGGTTTTACCGGCACCGTTGGGACCTAAAAGCCCCAGAATTTCTCCTTTGTTGATTTCAATATTGATCTGATCCACTGCGCAAAAGCTGTCATAATACTTTGTCAGATTTTCAACATGAATCATTTCATTCACCTCTCCTTTATTTATTATTTGAATTGTATAAAAATAGTTGAATTATAAGTCATCGAAGGAAAACAATAAACTGAAATTATTGAGTGCCTGCCGAAAGCCGGTTTTTCCGTTTTTCGTTCGGTTCAATTTCTAAATTATTTCTGTTTTTGTTTCCCTCCATATCGGCGGGGGGGCGGGGGGGCAAGTTGAATTCCCCCGGTTAAGGGGGAATTCAGGGGGAGTATGTTGACAGCGCCTAATAATAAAATCAAGGACTGCCAATATGGAAGAGAAAATAATCCTTCAAAAATGGTTTGTCAATAGCAATGTTGTTTTTTAATTTTTTTTTATTGGGTGGAGCGGTTGATTTTAATCTAATATTTCCAGCATGTTGATTTTTTGTAAAGGCATCCTTGGTTAAGCAGTATCTCAATATCTTGACCGGGGATATACTTTTGTCTATATCAGCAGTGATGGCTTCGCAAAAAGTCCCATCGACAGCGTTGCAGTGATTTTTCAGACTTTCAATATACGACATGTATAATTTCAATGCTGAAAAATCACTACGCCTCGTATATGGAAATTTTTACTTAGCCGTCTTTCACTTTTTTACGGATTTTTATCAGTTACCGCAGCAATAAAAAAAATAATGATTTAAAAGGAAGAACTATGGAAGCACTGGATCGGTTGATGGATATTATGGATACGCTTCGCGGGCCGGGGGGATGCCCCTGGGATGTGGAGCAGGACCATAAAAGCATTATGAAATGTCTGATCGAAGAAACCTATGAGCTGGCGGATGCCATTGAAGAAGAAGATGTGGACGTTCTTAAAGAAGAACTGGGTGACGTATTTCTGCAGGTCGTGTTCCACAGCGCCATTGCCAAAGATAACAATATGTTTACCTTGGATGAGGTGATCAATGAATTGTGCGATAAATTGATTTATCGGCACCCGCATGTGTTTGGAGATGTCAGTGTTCGTGATTCTGCTGAGGTGATTAAAAACTGGGAACGGCTTAAAAGAAAGGAAAATACCAAAAAAGAGCGGGAATCCATATTGTCCGGTATTCCCAATACGCTTCCGGCATTGCTCAATGCCCTGAAAATTCAATCTATTGTGAGCCGTGTGGGGTTTGATTGGGAAAATCCGGAAGGGGTGGTTGATAAAATAAAAGAAGAAATCCAAGAACTTGTGGATGCCATGGAATCGAAAAACAAAGACCGGATGGAAGATGAAATCGGTGACCTGTTTTTTTCCGTGGTGAATTTGGCCCGGCAGTTGAAAATTGACCCGGAGGCTACGCTTCGAAGGACAAATAAAAAGTTTTCACACCGGTTTTTTGAGATCGAAAAGGTTGCCAAAGAACAAGATGTCGGATTATCTGAAATGCCCATGGCGGAAAAGGAACGAATTTGGGAAGCGGCAAAGAAATAAGGATTGGAAAAAAGGAAAGGGATATCCAGTTTTGGTTTCTCCACTCTTGACGGCTTCGTAAAAAGTCCAAATTCTTTGTTGCGCTGCATCCTTCGTATCTTCAAAGTACGCTAAGTACGAATCATTACTCAGGATTTGCGCGCCTCGCCAATTTTATGATTTGGTGGCACTTTTTTCTTTGCCATCGAAATCCGACTTTTTACGAGACTGTCACTCTTGAAAAGGAGATAAAATCAAGCATGTCAGATCATCAGGATAAAGAAATATTTTTTATCAGAAGAAAGAAAAAAAAGAATATCATTCATGAAATCTATTTGTATGACCAGACGCTGGTCAAACGATTTATAAAAATTTCGCCCTGGCCGGATATGCGTAAGGTCTGGATGTTGGAAGATAAGGCGCTTCGGCGTCTTAAAGGACTGCCGGTTCCCAGAACATACGGATTTGTTGAAAAACAATGTAATGGCGCAACGGAAATTATTTATGCCAGGGAGTATCTGGATGGAGCGCCCATAAAAGCGTTTGTGGGTGAAGATATTGAACCATTGGCCCGTATGATGGCACAGATTCATCAGCGGGGGGTGATTACCCGTGACCCTTCCGTTGAAAATTTTATTAAAACCGCTGACGGGAAAATTCTTTTTATTGATTTTGGCCGATCCATCATATTAAATCCGAAAAATCCGGTATTCATCGATTATATGGGAAAGGAACTGGCACGGCTGCGCTGTCATGCCTTTTTCGGTGATGATGAATTATACAGTCGGTTTCAAGAAAAATATTTCGAATTTTTACCCCACAGTGCACTCCGTCGTTTTCTGGTCAAGAAAATCGGTTTGATCAGGTATCGGGAATTTGTCAGGAAGCACATGACCGGCGGCCTGTGAAAATTTTTTTTAATGAAAACTGTCAATTCATTTTAGTTAAAATTATTAATTTGTTTTATGTTTTTTAGGCGCAAGGGTCTCTCATTAATCTTTAAAATTCGCGTAAACGAGAACTGCAGTATTAATAATTAAATGAGGGGTTTTTTTAGATGAAAAGGTTAAGCTGTATGATAATCATAACAGGCTTATTTTTTGTATGTGGAATATCTGTTCCCGATTCAACGGTTGCGACATGTATCACCGGTTTTTCGGAATACCGTCATTATTTTGATATGGATGAGGGCATGTCCGTCTATAATATCCATATTGTGCTGGCAACACTGGCAACTGCAGGATTTGTGGCCACTGCCATTGATGCAAATATCAATGACGATGATGGTCATGCCGGACTGGGCATCGGATCAACGGTTCTGACGGCGGTTCCGATCGTGATTCTTCATTTTTAATTATTTTAATGGCTCTTGTTCGAGCGTATCATGAAACTCAAAAAATCGATCAGGCATAATATTGCATATGCCGGGGGGGGCATTCTGCTTGCCTTTTTCAGGGCAATACCCAGGCGGACCGGTATTGAGTTGGGGCGACTGCTTGCACTGGTTTTTTATGCAGCATCCAAAAAACACCGAAAAAATACAATCCGTCACTTAACCATGGCGTTTGGCGATGAAAAATCCGCAGCGGAAATCAGGCGGATCGCCCGTCACGTGTTTCTGCATTTTGCGACAGCCGGTGTGGACGCCATACGGATACCCATTCATATCAAAAAAGGTATTGACCGATATATTACGACGAAAAATTTACATTATCTGGAGCAGGCACATAATAGTGAGAAAGGGTTTCTTCTGCTGACCGGTCATTTTGGAAACTGGGAGTTAATGGGGACGTGGGTGGCACAGAAGGGCTTTCACCCGCATGTGGTCGGCGCGGTTCTATCAAATCCGAAGCTCAATAAACTCATGGTTGAAACAAGAAATGCGGCAGGATATATTAATATCGAAAGAGGGAATGCCGCCCGGGGAATCCTCAAGGCAATTAAAGGCGGTTTTCCGGTGGCATTATTAATTGATCAGGATA
>Ga0307991_1001937_pt1 | contig 14226 bp, 18 predicted proteins | sample EllFjometagen131_FD_203146 | JGI IMG/M metagenome (GOLD analysis project Ga0307991, IMG submission 203146) | Marine microbial communities from Ellis Fjord, Antarctic Ocean - #131 | ecosystem: Environmental > Aquatic > Marine > Unclassified | place: Southern Ocean | collected 2014-10-08
TGGCATAAAATCAATAGAAAGTTAGAGAATTAAGAACGCTTACCATTCTTGGGTAATCGGGCATCCTTTTTCGAAAGAAGAATTGTCTGAGTTGGGTAGGCAAAATTAATCCCCTCTTTTTCTAGTTTTTTCTTAAGAGCAAGATTTATTTCTTGTTGAGCATCCATATAGAGACCATAATCCGGAATCAACATATAATAAACTACTTTAAATATTAGAGCTGATTCCCCTAGTTGAGAAAAATGCACCCTGTCAATCTCTATTGACTCAATTTCCTTCATAATATCCTTCACCATGTCAGGAATCTTCTCTAGTTTTTTTGCCGAGGTATCATAAACAACCCCAAAAGAAAACTCTATTCTTCTCTTCTTCATTTTCCGATAATTTTTGATGCTCTTTTCAACCAACTCTTGATTAGGAACAACTAATTCCTCTCCCTGTAATGTCTGAAGGCGCGTTGATTGAATTCCTATCTTTTTGACCATCCCTGTTTCTTTGCCAATAGCAATAAAATCTCCTGTTTCAAAAGGCTTATCAAAATAAATCGAAAAACAGGAAAAAACATCGGTTAAAATTCCTTGAAGAGCAAAGGCTATAGCTACTCCTCCTATTCCCAACCCAGCAATCAGAGTAGTTACCTTAAAGCCTAGATTTTGGAGAAGGATTAAAATAATTACTATCCAAAGAGTTATTTTTATTACCCGGCCTAACAAAGAGACAATCGAATGATCCATTCCCTTTTCCCCGTTTCTTTTCTTCTTTGCTAAGACCACCATGCCAACATCTACTAGGGCTTGCAAAATCCTTATCATATAATAAGCGGCAACAATCAGCAAGATATAAGAAAAATATTGGTTAATTTGGTCAGATAAATAAATGAAACGAGAACCCACCCATAACGAAAAACATAAATAAAAAGGCCATTTTAATAAATTAACAATTTTAACTAACGTTTCTATTCCCTCAAGGTCTTTTTCCTCCCCTATTCGCCGAATTTTCCTAACTACAACACTCTTGAATAACTTAATTAAGATAATAGTCATTATTAAAACTCCGCCAGCGATAAAATACTTCTCAAGAGTATTACCCGCAAAATTATATTCTAATATTTGAAAAAAATTCATATAATTATCTTTAAATTACGCCTAAGCAGTATAACAAAATCTTTCTAAAATTCAAAAAAGTTTTTTAAAATCTTCAATAGGATTAATTAAGCTCTCTTCATTCATCCCCTTGACAAATACAACAAAACATTTTATTATTAAGAAATGTTCATTACAAAAGGGGGCGATGATGAATCGTTTTGCTCTAGCAGCATTGCTATTGATGTTGTCGATATTGGGAATAATCACCTTGACGACTGGAGCCCAAGCTTTCTATCGGATAGAAGCGGAAACACAGGGCCCATCACTAACACTAAGACATGTTCCCGTCTCTCAACCTCTCTCGGAAAATTCTGCTGAATCGAAGAGTCGCTTTGGGGCGATAGGAGTAGTTTTCATTGATATTGGTGTTCTGCTCGGTTTAGCAAATGTGATGGGATTTTTTGATACGAAGAAAAGCGTTACAAAAAGGAGGGCGCTATGAAAAAGTGTCTTGTTGGAATGGTGTTGTTGTTAGTAGTAATCTCGTTGGCGATTGGAGCTCAATCCTCTCTCCGATTTGATGTAATACCGAACCTTCCGATGGTGAGAGAATCAACTAGTTTCATTTCTTGGTTCACCCCTGACTACGATATCCACTGGAGCGTAAACAACGTCCCAGCCGGAATCGGACAAAAGATCGAATACACTTTTCCTTCGATGGGAACATATGCGATCGTCATGGAAGTTTTCCGGGAATCCCGTTTGATTTACATGGAAGGGCGAATGGTGCAGACGCAATACTCGCCGCCGGGATACAATCCTAGTCCGCCGAAAACAGTCTCGATGACAATTGTCAGCACTCTGTCTCCTCCCCAGTTCGATGTGATGCCGCATTTTCCGACAGTGGGAGAACCAACCAGCTTTATTTCTTGGTTCACCCCTGGCTACGATATCCACTGGAGCGTAAACAACGTCTCAGCCGGAGTCGGACAAATAATCGAATATGTCTTTCCTTCGATTGAAACATATTCGGTTGTAATGGAGGTTTTCCAGGGGCCGAATCTGATTTACACGGAAGAACGAGCGGTGCAGACACAGTATTCACCGCCGGGATACAATCCTAGTCCGCCGGAAATCCCTTACGTCCCTCCAGAAACCCCCTATGTTCCGCCGGAAACTCCTTATGTTCCGCCGGAAACTCCTTATATTCCTCCGGAAATCCCCGATGTTGATCTGGGAGGTTTCTCCCCCACATCATTAGTGGGATTGCTCTTTCTCATCCTCGGTGCTTTCTTGTTGTTGCAGGAACAATAACGAAAAACCGCATGCCAGTCCTTCTGTTTAGCCATTATGTGGCAACGGATCGACTGGCGTTTTTTATTTTAGAATAACAATAATTTACTAAGCTTTTTGTTTTTTTGCTAAAAGTTTTTCTACTACCAAGCCGTCAATAATTGAAAACAGTATCATATAGATAGTAAGCACCAAAACAAAAGGAAAACCAAAATAATAAATCATTATTGGCAAAAAAGGCGCTTTGACTGCTCGACTATTAAGAAAAGCAACAATTAAAGAATCTTTCGTTCCTTTTTGTCGCAAATCATGAAGCAAAGGATGCCATAAATATATTGGCCCGGCCGACAAAATTCCTCCGATAATCATGAGAATCCAACCTTTGTATCCCGAAGATGTTCCCAAAACACGAACAACTCTTCTTGGACTGAAAAACAATTTTGAAACAAGAAGCAAAATAAAAACTGTAGCAAGCACTGGTATGATCTTAAGAAGAAGTCCGCCAAAAACCGAAAATATTTCCAGAGCTAAAGAAAAATTAAAAAGAGATATCATCAAATAGACAAATGAGACCACTGACAAAAAAATCCACCGGCCATTGTTTCGAACAATTATTTTTATCTGTTTTTCTTTCTTTTCTTCTTTTCTCATAAAACAAAAGATAAAGTTAAAGCCGTCAGAGCAGCAATGATCATCGCCGTAACAAAACTAACTATATTCCGAGTAATAGCAAATTTTTTACCAAAGAGCGCTGATTCCATCGGTAATTGAACAATCCCAACACTTACCCAAGCTAAAATAAAAGCAGTTACTGCCATTAAATTGACTCCCTGTTTCAATAATTCTCCTCCAATAATATAACCAACTATCGGGCTTCCAATAGCAATGCTTCCCAAGGTTGTTCCAAGAAATAAATTTAAGACTTCTTTCCCTGGAGAAAAAATACGAAGATAAAAACTAGAAGGAATCAAAACTATCGAAAGACTGACAAGTAGCAACATTCCTAAGATATAGGGAATTGTTCTCTTGAACGTTCCGATCGTCTTTCTAAAACACTCTTTAAGTTGTTTAGAAAAATCGAAATATTTTGGTGTTTTTAAAAAATTAAGAGGAAACATTTTTATTTTTAATATTTTGAGCTAATTTTTTTAATTCGACAATATCTTTTGATGGCCCAAGCTGCGTTGATAAATAACCTGGGTAATTATCAAAAAATATTTTTTGGGGTGATACTGTCTCTACAAATTTTTCATCTAAACCAAAAAGCGGGTAGAGTTTAAGATGAGCATGGTTCACGCTTACTCCTTCCATAACCATTGCCACTCTTTTAACTTCTAGCCCTTGGCGTAAAAAACGCGCGACTTCTTTTGTCGCTAGCATAAATTGCTCATACTCTTTATTAGGCATGGTAAAAACATCGGAATCGTAATGTTTTTTTGGAATAACTAAAGTCATTCCCTTGACATTAGGATTAGAATCAAGTATCGCCATAAACTCCTCGTTTTCCCATATCTTTGCTGAATCAATTTCTCCTCGGACAATTTTGCAAAAAATACAATCTTCCATATTTAATATCTTTTAAAATATATATTACAAAGAATAGGATCAAAAATATCTTTAATTTTTTTCCTGAATTAATTTCGTAAAAAATTAGAAATACTTTCTGCTGCGATCGCTCCTTCCGCGCAAGCAGTAATTGCTTGGCGAAAATTATTTGAACCGGTAGTGATATCCCCCGCACCCCACACTCCCAAGAGACTAGTTGACATATCCGACCGAGTTTCAACATAGCCATGATCATCAACTTTTAGTCCTAGCTGGGTAGACAACAAGATATTCGGAATAGATCCTATCTCAACAAATAAACCATCCAAATTTAAAACATCTTTTCCTTTGTGAGGTTTACTCATCTCTACCCCCCTGAGACAATCATCGCCTAATAATTCTTTTATTTCAACATCAGGAATAATTTCAATCTTAGGATTCTTTTCCGCTTGCTCTATCCAAACAGAGTCTCCTTTCAGTTGTGACCCTCTATGTAGCTGGTAAACCTTCTCTGCTATTTCTGCTAAATAAAGAGAGGCAGTAGTGGCAGCATTCGCACCACCAACGACCCCAACTACTTTATTTTGATAAAACATCGCGTCACAAGTCGCACAATAAGAAATCCCTCGACCTGTGAATTTTTCTTCTTTCTCTAGTTGAAGTTTTCGGCGCTTACTCCCAATAGCCAAAAGAATTGTTTTTGCCTTGAACTCCTTGCCAGATTCGGTAGCAACAAGAAAATAATCATTTTCTTTCTTTAAAGACTTAACACTATCCATTATCATTTCTGTATTAAGTTTCTCAACTTGTTTTTTCATTTTTTCCATTAAATCCATTCCACTGATTTCTATTTCCGAAGGATAGTTACATACCTTATGAGCCTCCGTTAATGTTCCTCCCCAAAGTTTGCTGATAATAAGGTGCTTTAATTTAAAACGAGAAGCATAAAGAGAAGCTGTATATCCAGCTGGACCACCACCAATAATAATTAAATCATATTGTTCCTCTTTCATAGGTTTCCTCTTAGTTTTTCCGCTATTAAAATTCTTCTAATCGCAAGAATGTAAGCTGCTGTTCTTAGGTCTATTCCCCCTTTTTCCTGATGAAGAGCAAACACTTTCTGCCAAGATCGTTGCATTTTCTCTGTTAATAATTTCTCTAAATAATTTCTATCTAAAATATTCCCTGTTTTGTTTTGAGCCCACTCAAAGTAACTACAAATTACTCCCCCAGCATTAGCTAAAATATCAGGGATTATCAACGTCCCTTTTTTCGCTAACCGTTGATCTGCTTGATAATTAATCGGACCATTGGCAATCTCTACAATGTAATTAGCTTTAATCTGATCGGCATTTTTTTCGGTAATTTGATTTTCTAGAGCTGCTAAAACCAAGATATCAACGGGCAATTCCAATATTTCTTGATTATTAATTTTCTTTTCTTCCTCCAATTGTCCTCCGACTGAACCCGTTTGTTCTTTAATTTTTTCTATTCTTTCTACGTCCAATCCATTTTGATTATAAATCCCCCCCTGGCTATCACTAACTGCCACCACCTTAAAACCTGCCTCAAAAAGCATTTTTGCTAAATTAGCTCCTGCATTACCAAATCCTTGAACCGCCACTTTAATCTCTTTCTCCCCTGCCATTAATTCTTTAGCCATTTCTTGGATTACAATAAATCCTCCTTTGGCGGTAGCTGTTGCTCGAATAGCACATCCTTGTAGCTCCAATGGTTTACCAGTAATCATTCCTGGTTCATGTTTGTTCGTTTTCTTTTCGAACTCATCTAACATCCAGGCCATGATCTGAGAATTGGTATAAACATCAGGAGCCGGAATATCAACGTCTTCTCCTAGAACTTCATAAAAACTGTCGATGTAGGCTCGACTAATTTCCTCTATTTCTTCTGTCGTCTTTTCTTTAGGATTAAATTGGATTCCCCCTTTTGCTCCTCCGTAAGGTAATTCCGCCAAAGAAGTTTTTAAACTCATCCAAAAGGCAAGAGAAACTACTTCATCTTCTGAAACGTTTGGATGAAATCTAATCCCACCTTTCCCCGGTCCCAAAACATCATTGAAAAGTATTCTCCAGGCAGAATATTCTTTCCCATCAACTTTTAATTGAACTTTTTTGATTCTCTTGGGCTCTAACAATAATTTAATTTCTTTTTCTTCTAATCCTTCTATTGCTCCCACTTCTCTAATCCGTTTTTTAATATCATCAAAAATTTTAGCCATGCTTCAATTTTCTCCAATTACCTCTTCTATTTCTCCTTGCAATGTTTCTTTCGCCCTTAATCCAACAAATTCTTTGATTACTTCTCCCCCTTTGAACAACTTCATATTCGGAATACTTTGCACTTGATAATTCGTTGCTAATTGTTGATGAACAGGATTTGCAATATCCAGCTTAGCAAATTTGACCTTTCCTTCCATTTCTTCGGCCAAAGCCTCAATCCCGGGAGCCATCATAAGACAAGGCTGACACCAAGGAGCCCAAAAATCAACAAGAACTGGAATATCCGACTCTAATACTTCCTTAGCAAAATTTTGATCGTTTAATTGAATTGCTTTTGACATATTAATTAGTTTAAATTATAACGAAATTAATTTTAGACTATCTAACAATACACCTATTAACATATTTATGTTGAAGAATTAAATGTTTTAATTTTTCTAACTCCTCGGTTGTTTTTGATTTCTCTTTTGCAAATTCTTTTTTTAATGTTTTTGTTCTTACAAATTTTTGTAGAACATAAAGTTTTGCTCCTGAGATTAAACTAGCTATCTTGATAATATCTTCATTAGTTAAAAGAGATTCTACTATCGTCGTTCGAAATTCATAATCCAAACCTGACTCCATTATAAGTTGAATACTTTCTTTTATCTTTGTTAAATCAATCTTCGAAGCAGTTACCATCCGATATTTTTCCAAAGGAGCTTTGACGTCCATTGCCAAGTAATCAACGATCTTTTTTTTGAGAGCTTCTCGAATCACGTCTGGGGAACTTCCATTAGTATCCAGCTTAATTAAGAATCCCATTTCTTTAATTTTTTCCAAGAAGGCCAAGAGATCTTTTTGCAGAGTTGGCTCACCCCCCGTTATTTCTACGGCATCCAGTTGACCTATTCTCTTTTCCAAAAAAGAAAAAATCTCTGTTTCGGGAATAGGAGGACCAAATTTTTGAGGATCAACCAATTCAACGTTATAACAATAAGGGCATCGAAAATTACAACCCTGTGTAAAAATAATAGCACATATTTTCCCCGGGTAATCAATCAATGAAAACTTTTGAAATCCACCGATAAGCATTACTTTAACTTAAAAGTTTTTCTTTCTTTAAATTCTTCTTCTTTCCCTTTATTCCATTGGCTAACCGGCCTTAGATAACCAACAGACCGGGAATAAACTTCTGTTCTTGCTCCGCATTCGGGACAAATGGGTTGATTCCCTGATAAATAACCATGAGTGGGGCAAATACTAAACGTCGGAGTAAAAGTAAAATAAGGAAGATGATAATTATCACAAACTTTCTTAACTAAATTTTTAATAACCTCTCCATTGTTCACTCTTTCTCCAGCAAAAACATGAAGGACAGTTCCTCCGGTATATTTTTGTTGAATCTTATCCTGTAAATCTAGAGCCTCAAAAACGTCATCTGTGTAGTTTACTGGCAACTGAGTAGAATTCGTATAAAAAGGTTCCGCTCCTTTTTGATATTCTTCTTCATTGCCACAAATGATATCAGGGATTTGTTTTTTATCTTTTAGAGCTAAACGATAAGACGTTCCCTCTGCTGGCGTTGCTTCAAGATTATAATTATTGCCGGTCTCTTTTTGGAACTGAATAAGTTTTTTTCTCATGAAATCGAGAACATCTAGTGCAAAAGTTCTTGATTTTAGATCTCCCATATTCTTTCCGAAAAGATTTAGAGTAGCTTCGTTCATGCCAATCAAGCCAATGGTAGAAAAATGATTTTTCCAATAAGAATCAAATTTTTGTTTAGCCGCCCGGAGATAAAATTTAGAATAAGGATAGAGGTTGTCATCTGTCAATCTTTCTAAAACTTTTCTTTTAATCTCTAAACTATCTTTAGCTAGAATCATAAGTTTCTCCAGCCCCTTGAAAAATTCATCTTTATCTTTAGAGAGATAACCTAAACGAGCCATATTGATTGTCACCACGCCGATTGATCCTGTTTGAGGATTAGCCCCAAAATAACCACCTCCCCTCTTCTGTAATTCCCTCAAATCTAACCTTAAGCGGCAACACATGCTTCGAACATCTTCTGGTTCCATATCTGAGTTTACAAAATTGGCAAAATAAGGTATTCCATACTTTGCTGTAGCTTCCCAAAGATAATTTAATTGTTCGTCATCCCAATTAAAATCTTTCGTAATATTGTAGGTAGGAATAGGAAAAGTAAACACTCTCCCCTTGGCATCTCCGGCCAGCATTACTTCAAGGAAAGCCTGGTTTAACATATCCATCTCCTTCTGGAAATCACCATAGGTTTCCTTTTGTAATTCTCCTCCGATAACAACTGGCTGATCCTTGTAAACCGGAGAAGGTTTTAAATCCAAAGTGATATTAGTATAAGGAGTCTGAAAGCCCACTCTAGTTGGTACGTTAATGTTAAAAACAAACTCTTGTAAAGCTTGTTTTACTGCCGGATAATCTAAATTATCAAATCGAATAAACGGAGCCAATAAAGTGTCAAAATTAGAAAGAGCTTGAGCTCCAGCCGCTTCTCCTTGAAGAGTGTAGAAAAAATTAACAACTTGTCCAAGAGCTGCTCGAAAATGTTTAGCCGGTTTGCTTTCTGTTTTGCCTGAAACCCCTTGAAATCCTTGCTTTAATAAATCTTGTAAATCCCAGCCAACGCAATAGACAGAAAGTGCTCCTAAATCATGAAGATGAAAATCTCCTCTTTCATGGGCTTCACGAATTTCAGAAGGATAAATTTTACGCACCCAATAGATCTTGCTAACTTCTGAAGCTAAATAATTATTCAGCCCTTGTAGAGAAAAAGTCATATTACTATTCTCTTTTATTTGCCAATCTTGACCACTTAAATATTGCTCTACTAAATCAACTGACATTTTATCTTTCATCTCCCGTAATCGAGCATGTTGTTCTCGATAAAGGATATAAGCCTTAGCTGTTTTACGATAAGGAGAGGATAAAAGAACTTCCTCTACTATATCTTGAATTTCTTCGACAGTGAGAACTTCACGATCGATGACTTGTTGGGTTAAATTCACTACTTGAAGCGTTAGTTTCTGAGCTGCTTTCTCATCGAATTCTCCCGTAGCTTTTCCTGCCTTGCTTATTGCTTCAGTAATTTTCTTTAAATCAAATTTTACTACTCGGCCATCTCTTTTTTTGATCTTTTGAAACATATCTATTTATTTAGTAGTGATTAAAAACATTTCTGTCGACAAACGATTTTGTCGACAAAAATATCATTACACCTTCGGCGTAAGCTTGCAAATTTGTTCCTCTAAACCCCCCGAAAAATATAGAAGAACGAAAGAGCAGGAAAATCCCTTGGGAAAATTAGAAACTAAAATCATTTTTCTCCTAAATACAAAAAGCTCCGGCAAAACTTACCGAGACCTTTTATCTTCATTTCAAAAACGGTCTTTAATTTCTTAAAGAAAATTACGCCATAAACTTTTGTCAACTACACTCCCCTCCTATCAATAAGAAAGATGACCGACCTCGAATCTTGAGGTCGGCTTCTTATTTTCGATTGGTTTCTTTTTTGAATGAGGCTTCGCAACGAGTCACGCGAATTCTCTCACTGATGATGATCGATGCCAGTTCTTGAACAGCCGTATCTAGATCGTCATTGATAATCAGAAAATCGAAACAAGGTAGTTCCTGCATCTCGCCTTTAGCAACCTCAAGGCGGCGTTGGATCTTCTCCTCGTCTTCGGTATTGCGCTTGCGAAGGCGAGATTCGAGTTCTTTGGTTGAAGATGGTGTCAAAAATGCGTAGACAAACTTGGTTGCTCCCATATCCTTTTGCCGAAGCGCCTTAGCGCCCTTAACTTCAAGATTCAGGATGACATCGAGTCCTCGCGAGATGAAGTCGTTAATCTGTGAACGAGATGTCCCATAGTGGTCATCCAAATACTTTACATGCTCGAGAAAATCGCCTTCTTTAATTCTTTGAACAAACTGCTCTCTCGAGATGAAGACATAGTCTTCTCCATTCACTTCAGAGGGACGACGAGGCCGAGAGGTATAAGACACGGAATAAATGAGCCCTGGAAGCATCGCCATGACGCGATCAATGACCGAATTCTTTCCCGCTCCCGATGGACCAATAACAACAATTGCCAATCCACTGCCAATTCCCTTCCGACTATCAGCTAAACTATTCGACATTTTGCAGCTGCTCCTTGAATTGTTCAACAGCAAGTTTCATCTTTTTTGTTTTAATTATTTCTCCCTTCTCTAGAAAAACTAATTAACCGACTCTTATTTCTTTTCTATCTGACTTTTTAAGAACTCCTTTCCGCCCATTCCCTCGAAGGCCCTTAGAATCTCTAAGGGAATAGCGAAGATTATTGTATTTGATTGATCGGAACTTATATCGTTTATCGACTGAAGAGTTCTTAAGTGAAGTGCTCCAGTTGTGCTCGATAAAGTTCTGGCTGCTTTCGCCATATTGTCGGCGGCCATTGCTTCCCCTTCTGCTTTAATAATCATTGCTCTTTTTTCTCTTTCCGCTTCTGCCTGCTTAGCAATCGTTCTTTTCATCTTATCTGGCAAGATGATATCTTTTAATTCAACGTTATTGACTTTAATTCCCCAAGGATCGCTCGCTATATCAATGATCTTTCTAATGCTTTCTGAAACTCTATCGCGCTGCGAAAGAAGTTCATCTAAATCAACTCGGCCAACTGCATCGCGCATCGTTGTCTGGGCCAATTGACTAATAGCATAATAGAAATCTTCTACTTCTAAAATAGCTTTCTCCGCTTCTGACACCTTATAGTAAATAACAGCGTTAACATTTACTGAAATATTATCCTTCGTAATCGCTTCTTGATTAGGAACATCAACTACCTTTACCCTTAAATCAACTTTTTTATAAGATTCAATAACTGGTAAAACTATTCGCCAGCCGGGACTCATTAGTCCAGCATATTTCCCCAATCTAAACTTGACTCCTTTTTGATATTGATTGATTTGGCGCAAAGAAGACAAAAGAACAAAAATAATTACTCCTATAGTTGTCCAAAACATATTTTATTTTATTAATGATAAATTCTACTCTCCTTTAATCTTACTACAACAAACAAACAAGGCAACTAGACTTAAATAGATTCCCTCTCATTTAAACAATAATTACTCTTCTTTCTTTATTTCTTTTTTGATAGTTAACCAATGATAAAGATACAAAGGAAAGCCGATTAAAATAAGAGCAAAGGCTCCGGCAGCTGTTCTTTGTCTCTCAATCGCTTTAATATCTTCTGCGCTTACTTGGCTTGTTTTTTGCTCTTGATAATCTTCCAGCCAACTCCCCAAAAGGATTTGTTGTTCCTCGGAAAGATCAGATTCGTTTTGACAAGCTTCTGCTATTTTTTGGATATCATCGGCTGTTGTTTCGTCAACCGACCCCTTCAGTCCCATTAAAGGGATGGCTTGCCGGTAGGTTTCCTCCTCAGCCATTGGGAAAACATACATTCTCAATCCAAGACCAACTAACTGTACTGCTCCGGTGGTTAGAAGAGTTAATCCAACCAAAGTAAAGAGATAGAGATAAATTGTTCGCACCAAAGGATGTCTTTTCATGTTGTTTATGTTTTATTAATTAAAGATATATTTAAACTCCACTTCTAATTATGATAACATCCCCATCCTGAATAAGATAATTCTTTCCTTCCATTCGGACCAACCCCTTTTTCTGAGCTGACGAGAATCCTCCGCTCGCCAAAAGTTCTTCCCATTGAATAACATCTGCCTTGATAAAGTTTTTCTCGAAATCAGTATGAATCACTCCTCCGGCTTGAGGAGCTGTCGATCCTTTTTTAAGCGTCCAGGCTCGAGCTTCATCTGGCCCAGTCGTAAAAAAAGTTATTAAATCTAACAAAGAATAGGTTTTTCTCACAAAAGTATTGACGTTCAGTTTCTCTGCTATCCCAAAAGATATTCTTTCCTCTAAAGATAAATTGGCTCCATCAAATTCAGTTAAAATATCCATCACGAGATAGGGCCATTTATTCTTTTCGAAAACATCAATGACTTTCTTGTCTATTTCTTCTTCTTTCCCGTTTAATAAATAAAGACGTTGCTTTAAAGTAAGCAACTGATATTCCTTTAAGATTTTTTGTTCGCGATCATTAAAAACCTCTTCCGATAAAATCCCTCCTTTATCAAGGATAGCTTGAGCCTTTCTCAACGCCATTAATTCTAGTTCTTCTTCTTTATCGTTTGTTTTTGCTTTTTTTGCGATGGCGTTGATCCTTTTTTCTAAGGTTACCAAATCTTTAAGAGCCATTTCCGTATCCAAAATTTCTTTGTCGCGCAAAATATCAATACTCGGTTGAACATTGATAATCTGGTCATTAACAAAAGCCCGCAAAACATAAACAATCATATCCACTTCACGAACGTTGGCTAAGAACTTATTTCCCAGTCCCTTTCCTTTGCTTGCTCCTTTAACTAAGCCCGCGATATCAACAAACTCTATGACTGTATATATTTTCTTCAACGAATGAGCCAAAGCTGCTAATTTATCCACCCTATTGTCGGGAACCATTACTGTCCCGACATTGGGATCAATCGTACAAAAGGGATAATTAGCCCTATCGATTTCTTTCCTGGTTATAACTTGGAACAAGGTTGATTTTCCAACATTAGGTAAACCAACGATTCCGATATGAAGTGGCATTAATTTAAATTTTAATAACTTTCTTTATTCTAGTCCTTTTTTCTTTTTTTCTCAATCATTATAATAAAAAAAACGAACACTAAGTGTATGTTCGATTTTTAGAAAAAAACTTCTCTCGTCTCTACTATCAAGATTAATCCTCCCTTATCCCGGCACCACCGGTAGAATCATTAGGACCAGAAAAACAACCCAATAGCTGACCTCCTCCTGAACTATCTCTGGGACCAAGAAGATAAACTCTATATCCACCACCACCGTCACCGTCTTTGGGTCCAACATTTTTAATGTGATTTATTATTTTCATAATTAAGTATTATAAATTTTAAGAATTATTGAATTTATTCTTCCAATTTTACAGCCGTACCATAAACTAAAAGCTCGGCTGCTCCAGTAAGAATCTGAGAAGTAGTAAAGCGAACGCAAACAATTGCATCAGCTTTCATCTCTTCCGCATCTTTAGTCATCCTTTCAATGGCTATTTCTCTCGCTTCTTCTAGGGCTTCAGTATATTCTTTAATCTCGCCACCTACTATCCCTCGTAGACCCGCAATAATATCTTTGCCAAGATGCTTGGCTCTAATCGTACTCCCTCGGACTAAACCTAAACTTTCCTTGATTTCTTTCCCTATAATTTGGTCAGAAGTTGTAATTATCATGATTTTTTTTCTTTAATTCTTTCTCTAACAAGAGAAATTAAAATAATAATGATTCCTAAGAAAATTGTTATAATTGCCCACTTAACTACAATCGGGATTGTTAAATCTTTTAGAAATTCAGCCAAACCAAAACCGATTAGAGTCAAAAAACCGACCGAAAGAACTCCTACTCCTAAAATATTCCAGATCTTCATCTTTTAATCGTAATAAAAATTAAGAAAATACTAATCTCATCTAAAGGGTTTTAATCTCTTGAATTATCCTAAAATTAGGACTTGGCTTTTACTGATTTCTTTTCTCTATTCTTTATCAACAAGATAATACTTCCTATCGTTCCAACACAAAAAGCAATTGGGCAAACAATTATTGTCAACAGGAAAAACCCCATTGTGAATGTTTTCTCCAACAAAAACAATAAAACATCCAAGAAAATTGAATTACTCGTTATTGTGACTAAGGCATAAAAAAGACTATGCAAAAAAAGGTAGATAAAAAAACTCGCTGAGGAAATTCCCGTTAACATTAAAAAACGTCGGGTATTTCCTTTTGTTTCGCTTTTTTTAGTTAAAAATATTAAAATTCCTCCGACTAAAGAGGAGATTATCAAAGGAATCGAAGACACCCAACCTAGTTGAGTAGAATCTCCAATCGAGAGAATAAAAGCCTGACCAACAACAAGAAAAGCTGTTGCCACCTGAAGCCAAAATACAAACAATAAGGATCTCTTTATCATTAAT